>SAMEA3387504__coassemble_1856_pt1 | contig 16744 bp, 6 predicted proteins | sample SAMEA3387504__metabat2_high_PE_012 | metagenome-assembled genome bin SAMEA3387504 (sample SAMEA3387504) | Felis catus | biome: Faeces | place: United Kingdom | collected 2012 | reverse complement strand
ACGTTCTGGAACACGGGCGGCTCGCTCCACGAGGCAGTGGCGCTCAGGGCACCGCCGCCGTCGTCGGAGAGCGCCACGGTCACCGTGAACGCCCTGCCGTCATACACGACGTCGTCCTTGACAAAACCGCCCGTCGCACGCTGCTGCTCCGTGGCATCGGACCAGCGCACGCCATCCGCGTTCACGGCATCCGCGGGAACGACCTCGCGCACGGCGTATGCAAACTCGCGCGCACGCGAGATGACCCCGTCCTGATCGACCCAAGCGGCATCCGCCAGGTCCTCAGCCGTATAACGCAGGGGCGTGAATGCGACGTTGCCGCGCTCGTCGTTCGAGACCGTCTGCAGGACCGTACCGTCCGCATCCACCAGCTCGAAGGAGAATTCACCATCCTCTAGCATGCGACCGGTCAGCATCTTGAATGCCGTAAGCGGCACGGTGACGCCCACGGGATCGTAGGCGTTCGCGAACACCACCGCATCGACCTTGCTCCCGTTCTCGTCGAAAACCTCGTGCGTGGCGGAAAGCGTGCCGTCGCCGTTGTCGACGACCGTCGTGCGCACCGTATACACAGCCTTATCGAACTCGATGCCGCCAACGTTCTCATCGACGACCTCGGCAAGGCGGTACGTGTGGACGCCCGGCTCCGTATAGGTGAGTGCCGGGAAAGCGATCCTGCCGTCCGCGCCGTTCGTCGCGGTCAGGACCTGCAAGCCCGCGCCCGCTCCGTCATCGACGAGCTCGGTGAGCACGAAGGTGAAGGCGTCCTGCGCAAGCGGCTTGCCCGTGAGGTCCTTGGAAATCGCAATCTGGTCAGTCACGCTCGAGGAGAGCTCGTCCACCGTGTAAACATTGGTGAAGGTGAAGCTCGCGCCCTCGGCGGGATCACGCGTCACGGTGAGGGCGCCCGAGCCGTCGTCCGTCACGGTGAAGGTCACCGTGCGCGATGCGTTCTGATCGTTAGTCACGCCCGGCACCTCGCCGGACTCCGTGATGGTGTAGGTGAAGGACACCGTGCGCGGCTTTCCGCTGCGCGCAGCCGCCTCGCCATCGGCAAGCGCCTCCAGGCCGGTGTCCTCGGGATGCTCCGTAGCCCATTTGCGGTTGAAGTCGTCGAGGGTGAACTCGATCATGCCGAAGTCGACCGAGCCGTCCTTGGCATTGGCGACCTCGGTGCGCTCGGGCATCGGCGCGCCGTCCTCACCCGTCACCGTGAAGGTGAACTTGCCGGTGATGTCCGCAGGCGCCAGGCCCTCGGCGTAAGTCAGCACCTTGCGGCCCGCAAGCGCGATTGACACAGGCTCGCCACCGTTCGTGACGTAGGTGTTCTCAAATGAGTGGCCGTCCAGCCCCTGCACCGTCGCCGCGAGCACGCCGTCACCCTTGTCCTCGACGCTCACCTCAAAGCTCAGGCTCGGAACGGTCGCGGAGACGCCGTCGGGCAGACCGTCAACGATCTCGACGGCGGTGTAGCGCACATGCCAGATGCCCCGGGCGTCGCGCGTGGCGTACCCCCTATCGACGGCCTCTGCCAACGTATCGAGCGTGAACTCGATCTTGCCGAAGTCCACGGTTCCGTCGGTAGCGTTTTCAGCACGCGCGATGACCTCGCTGCTGCCAGCCGCGCCGTCGCCCGTCCTCAGCTCAAAGGAGAACTCCCCCGCCTCGAGCGGGCGTCCGTGGAGCACCTTGCTCGTCGCGATCGAGACGTCGCCCTGCGCCGCGTAGCTGTTCACGAAGGGCAGCACCACGGGCTCGACCTCTTCGGCCGCCTGGCCGCTCGTGTACACGTAGGTCTTCTCGCCCTCTGCGCCACCCGTCACGGTCGTGGCGACCGTCAGCGTGCCCGCACCGTCATCGGCGACGGAAATCGAAACGCCGTAGACCGTCTGGTCGTTGGTGTATCCGGCACCGCCGCCCGTGCTCTCGCGCACCTCGTAGGCGAAGGTCTTCCCCGCGTCAGCCTGGGTGAACACAAGTCCACCGGGAAGACCGGCGAGAATATCGATGGAGTCGACGGCACCGTCCTTCGCTGCGTGGGACGTAAAGACCCGCTCCGTCTGTCCCTCGGCAAAACCGAGCCTGCTCGCAGCGGCGGCAATCGCCTCGGCGTCGTCGCCTGTTGCCTTCACGGTGAAGGCGAACTGACCGTCTGCCATATCGCGGCCGTTGAGGACCTTGGTGATCTTGAGGCCGCCCAGCGCGGAGTAGTCGACCGTGGACTCGTAGCGATTCGTGAACACGGGGACGCCCTCAACCGGCTTGCCGTCCTTGAACACCGACACCTCAGGAACGAGCTCACCGCCCGCGGCCTCAGAGACGTTCACCGTCACATCGTAGACCGCATCGTCGAACGTCACGCCGTTCGCCTGCGGAGCCTCATGCACCTCTCGCAATGTGTACTGATGCACGCCCGGCTCATCGAACGTCAAGCCCGAGAACCTCACGTTGCCCTCGGCGTCATTGCTCGAGACGAGCGGCTGACCGCCGTCGACCGGTGCGAGCACAAAGGAGAACTCACCCTCGGTGAGCGGATTCTGACGTCCCTCTAGCACCTTCTTGGCCATGAGGACCGTATCCGTCCGGCGCACCTTGTTGGTGAAGTACGCGCCATCCTCCTGCGGCCCATCCTGCAAGATGGGTCCGATCACAAAGACGTCGCCCACGCCGATGTCGAAGGCAGACACCGTAAAGCGGACCTCGCGATTGCTGTACACGACGCCGTCCTTGACGAAGCCGCCGGCAGCCTTCTGCTCATCCGTCGCGTTCTCATAGCGCACGCCTGCCGCGTTGACCGCGTCGGCGGGAACTTTCTCACGAAGGCGGTAGTCGTACCTTCCGCTCTGCTCGTACAGGACGTCCGGGCTCGTCGAAATCCCAAACAGCTTGAAACCGTTCTCGTCCTGAGACGACTCGGCATTCACCGGCGCGACAACGAGCGGCACGGAGACGAAGCCCTCATCGCCCGGCTTGTAGTCATGTCCACCAGAGCTGAAGGACATCTGCTCGCAGGTGAACTCAAAGGAGTCCGCAGCGGACCAATCGCGGCCGACGAGACGCTTGGTGAAGCGGTCGAACTGGAGGGCGCCGGGCCTTGCCTTATATCTGTTCACAAAGGGGACCCGCGGTTTTTCGGCCTGGCCCTCTGCGGGGTTGTCGCTATCCCACGTGCCGATCAGCTCGGGCTCTGCCAGCTGATCGCCCGTGCGCGCGTCGTGCGTGCGCTCGACCTTGGTCACGGTCTTCATGGTTCCGTCGCCCTTGTCCGCGGGCGTGATGGAGACCAGGAACTGCGAGCGGTCATAGGTCACGCCATCGGCCTGAACGCCGGGCGCCTCGCCGTCCTCATCCCATGCGGGATCGACATTCTCCACAACCCGATACGAATACGTCTTCCCTGCATCCGCCTGCGTGAACTTCAGGCCCTTGAGCTTCTCCATCAGGTGCGGCTCGCCCTCCGGAGCCTCCCCAGCGGCGAAGATGCGCTCGAGCTGCTCCTCATCGGCGGGAAGGCCGCGGTCGAGCATCTTCTGCGCCGAGGCTGGGTCGACCGGTTCCAAGGTGAAGCCGAATTGCTTGTCCTCCAGGTCCTTGCCATACATGGTCTTGGCGACCTCGATGCCGGCGAAGGTCGTGCTCGCGCTGTAACGGTTCACGAAATCGAGCGTGATCACGCCACTGGAATCAGTGTGCGTGCCCAGGTCGAGAGGAATGTTGACGATGGCACCCGAGCGATCGTACGTACGATAGAGCCTTGGGACCACCTTGAGCGTACCATCGAGGTTGTCGATCACGCGGTATTCAAGACGGTAAATCGAATTGTCCCAACCGCCAACGAGGCCGGGTATCTGCTCACCACCCCACAGGGGCGTGACCTCCTTGATGTAGTACGTATACGTGCGGCCCGCATGCGACTGGTCAAACTTAAGCTGGAGCTTGTCGTCCATAACGGCCTTCTCGCCGCTCATCGCCGCAGGAGCGCTGAAGCTCTTGTCCGTCTCAGCCAGCAGCTTGCGAGACTCCTCATCGGCGCCCTCAATCGTGAACGAGAACTCCTCGCCCTTCATATCGCGGCCCTCAAGCGTCTTGGTGAGTCTGATGCCCGCCGTTGAGGCAGCGGCACGATACGTGTTATGGAACTCGACGCGGTCGGCACCGCCGGGCGTAGACTCAATCGGAGTCAGATGGTCGTCAGAACCCGTCCAAACGCCCTGCTCGTTCAGCCCCGTGACCTGGTAGTAGGTAATCGTGGCAACGAGCGCCTCCGTGCCACCAGTGCGCTTGATCGGGGAATCCTGGAGCGTGAGGTTCACCCGCGCGACGAAGCGCGTCGAGTCATATGTCATGCCCTGCTTGGCAAAGCCGCCGGCGAGTTTCTGCTCGGCCGTCGCGGCATCCCATCTCACCCCATCGGCGTTGACGGCATCATCGGGGATAACCTCGAACAACTCATAGTCGAAGCGACCGGTCCGCTTATCAGCACCGTTTAGATTCTGGAACGTGAACGTGGGTTGTCCGAAGGAGAGCATCGAGTCCTTGTTGTGCACCTCGATGTATCGAGATGCACCATCGCCCGCAGTGCCCTCGGGCATGGGAGCGTCAGCCGCATGGTCGCCGGCGGGCCGCATGCGGAACGTGAACTCGCCCGCACCCGAGCCGTCGGCGGAGAAACCACGCCCATTGAGGACCTTCGTCGCCAACGGGCCGATCTGAACCTCATTCAGGGCGAAAACGTTCTTAAAGAGCGCGGTGTGAACGCCGTTCTGAGGCTCAACGGGTACCCCGGCATCGTTATCGCCTTGTGGAACGCCGGCATCGTCAGCGAGTTTGCGCAGCCGAACGTCTGCGACGAGTTTGCCCGCCTTATCATCAGAGACGGTCACCACCACGCGATACGCGGCGTCGGAATACGACACGCCAGGGATGCGGTCGGCGGCATCCGGCGTCTTCTCGGCAAGCGCATACAGGTAGGTGCCCGGATGCTCGTAATGGATGGCGCCGAAGCTCTTGGCGTACCCCGCCTGCTCATCCTTGCGATTGATCACGATGGTCGACTGGAGGCGGTTATTCTCATTGAGAGTCGCGCCATCAGGCATCGGCGTGCCCGGGTCGGTATCCAGCACGAAGGTGAACGCCGGATTCGCGTTGAACTTGAGATCCCACGCGGACGTGCCCTGGGCGTCGACGAACTCCTTCTTAATCTGCCACGTTGCCGGGTCGAGCACGGCGGGCGCAGGCGTGTACGTGTTCTCGAACAGCACGCGGGATGTATCGCCCAGCTTGATCGCACCTGTGGCGGTTGTGGGTTTGCCCGCCCCATCGAGCGGCAGCGTCTGGGTAAAGCCCTCGGGCATCTGCTCCACGGGCTCGCTCACCGTATAGGTCGCCCCATCCGGCAAGCCGTACACGCGCATGACCTCACCGTGCTTGAGCGTATGGGTGCCGCGGCTCGCGATCTTGAAGTCGTCGCCGCGCTGCACGCCGTCGGCGCCAAACACGCGTGCGTCAAATTCCCCGGTGAGCGGCTTGCCATCCTTGTCCTTGAACTCGAAGACAAACGTGAAGGCCTTGTCCTTCCAATCGACGGGTCCGGTGAGCCCCTCGGGGATCACGACCTGCTTTTCCACCTCAAGCGAGGCGACACGATGGTTCGTCACGTGGATCACAGTCGAGCCGGTGAAGAGATTGGTGATGTCCTTGGTCCCCAAGTCATCCCAGGTGCCGATACCGTGATTTTGATCGCACGACTCGGCGTCCTGCTTGACCGCAGCGCGGATAAAACCCTCATCGGTCGTGAATCGCGTGCCGCTCTTGGGCTTATGCTTATCATTCCAGACGTATTCGTGCGTGGCGCTCTCGTCGGAATAGCGCAAGTACAGATCTTGCTGCTCGGCCTCAGGCGCGGGTTTTTCCCAACCGCCGATCCTATAGAACCCGGGCGTCTCGCTGTCATTCACCGTACCGACGCGAAGCTGCGCCACCACATCGTGGAGCGTCACCTCGACACCGTCGTTGCTGCCATAGTGATTCATAGAATCGATGAGCGAGCCGATCCCCACGGAGACCATGACGTCGTCACCGGCCACGCCCGCGTCGGCGTGCACTCCGTCATCATCGACGATGACGCGAATGGGGTCGACGGCGCCCGCATACCCCTTGGGCACATCTTTCTCGACGATGTAATACGTATCCGCAGGCGGCGTATCGTGCTTGACGATGCGGTCGAAATACGCCGTGCCATCGAGGGCGATCGAGGGGACGTCGATCATGTTCTTCGTCGTGCGCTCCATGTACGGAAGCTCGTTGGCCTTGGGCGCCAGCTTGGCATCCGCCCCCTCGCCGACCACTTCCATCTGATCAGCGCGGAAAAGCTGGAAGGTAACGCCGTTGATGGGATTGCCCGCATCGTCGAGCTTCTGCACGGCAAGACCGTTAATCGTGTCGGTCACATGCAGGGTCGCGTAGCTCTCGCGCTTGAAGTTGCCCTTCGCGCCCGTCGAATCCAGAAAATGCGCGTTGCCCTTCGTGATGGGATCGCGACCGCTCGCGATGAGCTTCTCCAGAGCGGTGCGATCCATATCCACCAAGTAGTACCCGATGGCGTAATCCGCATTTTGCGGCGTCGCCGTCATGAAGGGGTAATCGGTGGGACTGCCCGGCAAGTCGCCCAAGTCGACGCTCCACAGCTCGTCGTTCTTGGAAAAGACACGCACGTAGCCGTCGCGCATGAGCTGGTTGAGCTCCTCGACGCTCTTCATGCCCTTTTGCGCGACCTTCCACGCGCCGTGCTCGCCGCCCACGGGATGCCAATCCTTTTTGCCCGGATGGCGCTTGAGCACCACGGCAAGCAGGGTATTCTCGTCTGAAACCTTATGCCTAGTCCCTTGAACGTCCGTGACGACGTTCTCTTCATTCACCACGGTCACCTGATTGGGGCGCGCATACACGCCGGAGTCCCACCGGTTCTCGCATACCAAGAAGCCGTCCTGGCCGTCGCCGTGGCTCGGCATGTAGCGCAGCCACGCCTCGGGGCTCGTGCGATAGCCCTCGGGCGCGGAGAGCTCCTTCAATATGTAGTAATCCTGGCCATTGTTGTTATGCGCTTCGGCGAAGTCATAGGGACGCTTTCCGTCGGGCGTCATGATGTTGATGTTGCCCGCCGCGTTCGTGGCGCCCTGCCAGATGGGCCTATCCCCCTTCTGGGTGTACTGCACGCTCTCGCCCTCGCCAGTGCGCTCCGCGGCGTAAAGCGCGAACTGGGCACCCGGCACGGGGGCGCCGTATTGGTCGTCCTTGCGGATGGTGCTCTGCGCCACGCGCTGCAGGTTAAACATGAGCTTCATGTTGGAATCGGTGTTGCCGCGCTCGAGGTAGAAGAACTTGAGCGTGTGGTAGCTGCCGGGCAGGAAGGCGTTCGTGTCCTCCTTGAAGTACGCGGCGGCCTTTTCCTTGCCGAGGGCCTCCTCGAAGCACGCGCGCAGCGTGGTCTCCTTGCCGCCCCAGGTCTTATTGGGATTCTTGCGCGCGTCGCCGAGTTTGACCTCGCCGGTCTTGAAGTTGATGGAGAGCGACGCGGCTCCATGGACGCCGCCCAAATCGCCCACGAGCACGCCGTCGATGAAGACCCACACGTCGTCGTCGCCCGAGAACTCGAACTTCATGTCCTTACCCGCCACCATGCCGCTCGCGGGCTGCGTGAAGTCAGCCGTGAGATCGAGGCCGAAATAGTGGTTCATCAGTGGATTCTTTGCGTCAATGTCCTTGGGAACCAGGGCACCGTTGGCATCCCTCTCAAACACCTCATTCTCGCTGGCAAAGGGGAAGAACTGGCCGAGCGTCTTGGAGCCCGTGTTGGCCTTCACACCCGGCTGCTTGTAGAGGTCGAACTTGTTCTGCTCCGCGTTGTAGATGGCGAAGTTCTTGGTGCAGTCATACGTGTAATAGCCGTTGATGTACTGCACGAGGCCCTTGACGTCACGGTAGGCGCGCTTGCCGGGCGCGGTCGCGTCGTTGAAGAGATACGCGAGGGACTGTTCCTCTGTTGTGAGCCCACCCTTGGACTGGTAGATGTTTCCAGCCTTGAGCACGGGGTAGCCATCCGGCCCGAGGGTCGGCTGGACGATGCCGAAGTAGGGCTTGCCGCTCGTGCCCGTCCATGCGTTGATGGAGTTCGATGTGGGTCTCTCATACCTGCCCGCGTCGCTGAAGCGCAACTCGTGCCCTTGGTTGATCCCGACATCCCGCCAGTTGCTCGGATCATTGTTGTCCGGGGTGTCCTCCGCGATGATCCAGTAGTCAAACAGGTTGATGGTGGCGTTCTTGGGCGACTTGACCCCCGTCACGAGGTTCTCGTCTGCCGGGGCCTGGCCGCCCGGGCCCTGCGTCGCGGCGAATGCGGCGGGCACGGAGGTCAAGGCGAGCGCCCCCATGAGGAGCGCGATGATGAGCGGGCGGCGTGCACGGCGCTGCGAGGTTGCGAAACGTGCGGCGCGGGTGCGGTTAGCAGTACGTTTGCACACGATATGTCCATTCATGACCGTTTTGGTTACATATAGTCTTGACTATAGCATCCCCCCCCCCGAATTTGCCCTCAGATTTTGGCAAATGCGCATCTCTGCGCGCTACCTCGAACCCCTTCAGGACTGGGTGTTACTCCGCAACCTGCTATCGATATCGCTCCGACCCGGCGGGACTATGAGGACGATGCGATCCGAAGCTGCCGAAAACAACCTGCTCGTCAAAAGCGGCTTCATCAAATCCGAACGCTCTACCCTTAGCTCAAAGCTCGCCATCGATGCACCCGGCTATACCATCCCGGTAATGTTTAATCCGTTTTACCAAAATGGAAACGCGCTGATCAATGACGCCACCTTCGACGATGAGTCAACGTGGCCCCTCTATAGAACCATCGCAGAGAGCCAAAGCCGTCACCTTGGACTAACCAACGTCGGATGCCTCAAGGGTTGCGAGAGAATCAAGTTCGCGACCGGCCCGCAAGCAAGATCCGACCTGGGTCGGCTTGTGCCAGTATTCACTAGGCCGACAGAGGCAAAATGGCTTTACATGGTTATCGAAGATCGCGGCGGAGCCAGCCAGCTGGAGCTTGCCAACGAATTAATCAACGCCCTTGACAGGCTGCTATATGCCCCGATTTTGTCTTATACAGGCAATGCGACAGCATCGCATTCCTATCGCGACATTGCCGCGCTATTTCATAATATAACTCCGAGCGTGAACCGGGTCCTCGCTAATCAACCCATCATCCAGCAGGCGGCGGATGTGACGCTGCGCTGTCCTCGTCGTAACACCCAGATATTCCGAAAGCGTCGACGAGCTTATGAAGCCGTCCCGCTCGCACAGCACCCTTGCGGCTTCGAAGGCACCCTCTCCACCTCGAGCGGCCGCAATGGGCGTGAGGGGCACGGAGGCTTTGAAAACGTCTCCATCCTCAAGAATCGCCGATCTGCCGCTGTACGCCAATGAACACCGCTGTATGTTACGGAACCCACTTCCGAGCTCCTCAGCGTATCCAATTTCCTTAAAGACCCCCGCTATGCTCGGGTTTTTTGAAACGGGGTTGAAATCTGACAACGTTAGCCTGCCCTCGAACATAGCTCTGCTTGCATTTTCCGTAACAAGCTGCGAGCGGGTGATCACGAGCTTAGCTGGAAAGGGACTGATGTACTCACGATGAATCAGTAAGTTCGCAACGATCTCTCGAACCATGATGTCACGAGCACTGATTCGCTGCCCATCTATAAGAACAAACCGATCTTGCATGTATTTTTTCGCAAAGCGAATAAGCCTATCGTACGAGTCGATGAGATTGCCCGTGAACGTCATCCTATCGTCATACCGATCTTCGTTCTCGATCCTTGCGACTGCATCAGTCTTGTATGCCGGGCACACATCCGAAATGCACTCTTCTTTGCCAAACAGCAAAACGGACGCAAGGGTGTAGCCCTCATCTCCCGTCCTGCGGTCTTTTCGATATAGCTTGGCGCTCCTCAACAGCTCCTCATCGTCCATGTAACCCCACGGATGGCCGAGCGTTCTTGCTACGGCAAGCGAACGGGCACGATGAATGGTCGCTGGGTCAAAATCATCGATTCCGACATACTTGAATACACGTCGCTCGGAATACTCGTTCTGTTTGCGAAGGTACAGCATCGTAACCTGTTCAATGCCCGTAACCCTGACGTCCGCGTCGGCGATTCTGTCATACATCACGCCCTTGAAACTATAGACGGCTGGCCCGACGGGCACCCAGACCCTAATCACCCATGCCCCATCGATCTCAATAGATTCAGTTTCAATAACCGGAGGAATGGGAAACAGCTTTGGGTTGCTCACCGCATTTACAACCATCCGCTGCATATTGCGAACAGCGCCGGATGGAATGCCGACAACGGCACCGTCGTCGTCAACGCCCATAAAGATGTTGCCGCCTTGGCGATTCGCAAACGAACAGATGGTCTCGTACAGGTCGTTTTGTGGCCCCGAACCGCAACGCTTGAATTCGACCATCAATCCTTCACCGGCAGAAAGATGACCTCTTAGCTCCTCTGCATTCATGCGCAACCTCCAATGCGACAGCGTCGTTTTCCTGTCGCGACATTGTCGCTTTACAGCATGATACATCACCCAAGTGACCCAAGTGATCCAAGCACGCCACGCACCGGAGAAAGCGCCGTCCTGAGCCGGCTCTCGTAAAACGAAATCGGGTAATTCGAGCGCCCATGGCCTTAACACCCAAAAAGCACCCAATCAATACGCATGAAAAAAGCTCGCCGGCTAAGCCGACAAGCTGCAAGCTCTTGGTCGCGGGGGCAGGATTTGAACCTACGACCTCCGGGATGCACTTTGAGCCAGATAATATGCACAGGTAACACTATGTATAAGCATGATGTCAGCAGGTTACAAGGCATTTTTACCTTCATCATGTATCACGATGTATCACCATGTTTATGCATTATTCACTTTCATACTTACGACTATACTTACGAATTTTCGGGCGCTCGCGGGTTCGGATCGTTCGCACGCGATACCGAGCGAGCGCATCTTCCCCGAAAAAGACGCCCCGCCGAAGCGGAGCGTCCAACTCGAGCACTTCTGCGATTCCGTGCGCCCGATCAGTCGTCGCCCGAGACCAGCTGACCGACCAGGCCCGAGATGTCGACACGGTCCGTGTAATAACGCTCATTAGTTTCCGGGCTGTGGCCGAAATACGCCGCACGAATCTCCTTCGGGATCCCCCTGTCGCGCCACTCCGTGTTGAGCATCGCGCGCCAGACATGGCTCGACACGTCGCGCAGCAGCGGGATCTCGAGCTCGTCGGCCATGAGGTCGTACAGCTCGCGGACGGACTTCTGCGCGTTCGCCTTGTCCCACTCGCGTCCGGGCGCGGCGGGGGCGGGGAAGACGTAGCCGTCGGGATCTCCGGCGCACCTCGCGACCCTGGCGCGCAGGCGCTCGGCGACGCGCCCATCGGTCACCGGGCAGATGCGGCCCTGGTGGGTCTTGCTGAGCTCGGGCACGACCTCGACCGTCACGGGCTCGGCGTGCAGGTCGACGTGGCGCGCGCGGAGCGTGCGGGCCTCGCTGATGCGCAGACCGCAGACGGCCTGCAGCAGCGTCACATCGACCGCGACCCTCATGCGCTCCGCGCGCTGCTGGGGCGTGTACCTCCCCTGCTTGGGCGACGTGTCGACGGCGGGCTCGAACTCGAGGAGGTAATCGATCACGCGCAGGCGCTCATCCCTGCTCAACGCCCTGCCGCCGGTGCCCCTGTGGCCCTTGTTGACCTCCGGGAGCCTCATGCGGCGCCCGCGGATCGGGTTGAACTGCAGAACGCCGAGCTCGATTAGCCGGTCGATCACGTAGCCGCTGACGACCTTCTTCGCCTGCAGCGCCGTCTTCTGCCCGTGCTCGCGGGCCACCCCGCGGAACGCCTTCTCCAAGTTGAAGGGCAAAACAGCGTCGGCGATGCGGAACCCCCTCGCCTGCTCCTTATATAAGTCAATTACCCTCACGTACCGCTTGACCGTGTTGGGACGGAGAATGTCTGCCATCTCCACACGGATATATGGAATCACGTCCTCTTCGATGTACTTCTCCATCAGCGACGACGTCTTCCACACCGTCGAGACCTGCCCGCGGCAGAGCTCCTCGGCCTTCGCCCTGGCGCGGCGCCTGATCTCCTTGTCCGAAAGCTTCCCGGTAGTCGTGTGCCGCTCGAGCTTGCCGTTCGGCAGCCTCACGTGCCACTGCATGCGGCGCCTTCCGTCGGCGAGCGCGGTGATCCGCGCCGTCGACGTGCTGTCCTCGCCCGGCTCCAAAGCGACCCTCATGTCAAATCCCCCCTCCACGCCTCTACCGTGCGGAAGGGATCCCGTGGCGCGGCGCCACGCGCCGCGCCCTCGCGAGCGGACACGTCACTCGCCTCCCCGCACGCGGCGGGAGTCGATCCAGGCGGCGACGTCGGGCTCGCGGTACAAAACGGGTGAGTGGCGGTCGCCCGTGCGGATGAACGCGGGGCCCTTGCCATCGGATCGCCAGTTGGCGAGCGTCCTGACGCTCACGTGGAGCAGCTCGGACACCTCGCCCGGGGTCATCAGGCGGACGAGGCCGTCGGGACGCGTGTCGACGGGGGTGCTGATTTCTTTTTTCATGACAAAACGCCTCACAGAACCAACCCAACGCCTTCAGGCGTTGAAGCTCGGTTCCCTCGGAGGCTGTGACGGGCGCATGTCGGCATGGGAGTTCGCCCCGCGGCACTCCTGTCCGCGGGCACAGCCGGCCGTGCACGCAAAAGCCCTACTCAATCCGGCCGGAAAACCGGCCGTCATCGGAGACCCGGATGCGGTCGCCGGTTATCCCGCCGGCGACGGGTGCGTGCGTCCTTGGCTGCGATGCCTTTAGTATACCCACGACCCACCGCTGATTCACATCTCCTCCACAACCAGTAGGACGGGGCGGCCGGAGGACGAAGCGCGCACCCGCACGGTGGGATGGGAGCCTCGCCGCGCCGTGCACGGAAGCACAGGGGAGAAGCGGTCATTTTTTCCGCCCAGCGGTCACAGACACCCATCCCGATGTTTTTCGAAAACCCCGTGCATCCGTGCGAGGTTGAAACCAGAGAGCCGGGTACCAGCGGAAACGGGCGCACAGAGAGACGCACGGCCGTCTCTCCCGCCCCGAGACTCCGTGCATTCGGTCGAAAGCCCGCGAGCGGTAGGCATTCGCCCGCGAACGGCATTCCGCTTGATTCTCGAAAATTTTTTTAGTAGACGCGCGCTTTTCCGTTAGGAAAAGCGGCCGGGGGGCGGTAAAGGTCGAGTTCAGCCCCGGATTGCCCTCCGAGCGAACCCGAAAAACGCACTCGAAAAATCAGAAAACGGCATGTTACCAGGCAGTATGCAAAAGTCGAGTTCAAACCCGGATTGCCGTCGACCGGGTTGCAGCGGGCCGCCGTCGACCCCGCTTGCGGGTGAGTCGGGCGGTGGTTATGGTGATGCCACCGGACGAAATCGCGCGATCCTCCACCGGTCAACGAACTTGAAACGAACGCGGGCCAGACCCGTGAAATGGAGGACTACCATGCCATCAACCCCTTTACCCGTGTCCGAGGCCCCCCAGCCGACCGAACGCGAATCCATCCTCGGCCTCCTGCGCCAGTCGTGGCGCAGGATGGAGAGCTCCGGCATCGCGGGGCTCGTTCGCATCGCCTCGGGCGTCGCCCCCAGGAACACCGACCCGGCGAGCGAAAGCCCCTTCGCCTACGTCGTACCCCCCCGACCCCGCCATCGCCCTCATCGCCGCCACCATCATTGAGGCGATCGGCGCCGGCTCCATGAGCCGCCCCGAGTTCGCCCAGGCGCTCGACGCCTGCCTGCACGGGCAGAACGGATACGTCGAGGCGTATAACAGCTGCACCGCCAAGGGGGCTAAGATCGGCCGCGTCGACGCCGACGCCCTGCGCTCGGCATACGCGCTCTTCGAGGTCTCCCGCGCCGAGGTCGACGACGAGCCCATGGCGGTCATCGACGGCACGCTCGCGCAGTTCGTCGCCGACGCCAACGAGGGGGACGAGGGCCCCTACCGGGCCCTCACCCGCGGCGACCTCGCCGACATGGCCCGCGCATGGTGCCCAGGGGCAAACAAGCGCTGGCAGGATGGATTCGCCGACGCGCTTCGGGCGGCGGCCCCGCGCTTCGAGACGGTCGAGCAGCTCGGGCTCGACGAGCTCCGCATCCGCAACGGCGTCTTCGACCGCAAGAGCCTCACCGTCCGCCCCTACACCCCCCACGACCACTTCATCGCCAAGTTCGCGGGAATCGAGTTCCCGACGGACGAGGACGGGCACGTCCTCGACATGCCCGAGCCCATCATCCGGCTCCCCGACGGCGACTCCTGGCGCTTCAGCTCATGGCTCTCGGAGATCATGCCCGACGACGACGGCAAGGCCGCGCTCCTCGACGCCACGACCTGCCTGCTCATGCCCCAGCTCGACGTCCAACGCGCGTTCGTGCTGTTCGGGATGGGGCGCAACGGCAAGGGCACCTGGGTCCAGCTGGTCCAGACCATGGTCGGGCCCGACGCCTCCGAGCTCGTCGCGCACCTCGCGATCGAGGATTTCGCGGACGAGAAAAAGATCCCGCACATCCAGGGCCGCCTGATGAACCTCTCCGACGAGTCCAACCCCAAGGGCTTCCTCGGCGACACGGCCAAGATCAAGGCCGTGGCGACGCACGACATCGTCGGCGGTCGCCCGCCATACGGGCAATGGCGCGAATGGAGGCCCGTGCTCGGCCTGCTGTTCTGCCTCAACGCGCCGATCAACAGCGCCGAGCACTCGGACGCGCTGTATGAACGCTTCGTGTTCGTCAACTTCCCCGAGGCGTTCTTCCGCCGCGAGAACCCCGCGATCAAGAACGACTACATGCGCCGCCGCGAGGTCGCGTCCTATGCCGCCTACCTAGCGCTCGTGAGGCGCCCGCGCTTCTACGACGCCTCCGTCTTCGCGGGAAACCCCTACGTCCAGGCAGCCAACGCCGAGCACCGCTCCGAGGCCGACCCGACGGTGCGCGCTTGGCGCGCCATCTCGGATGACCTCGAGGGCGTCGACGCCATCCCCTGCCAGATGTTCTACCAGCTTATGCGCCAGTGGAAGAAGCGCTGCGAGCCGAACGGCCGCGTCCCCGGCTACACGTCGCGCGAGTTCAGGTCATCCCTCCGCGCCGCCGCGGAGGCCGACGGCTGGGAGCTGGTACCCGACCAGCTCGCGACGTGCAAATGGCTTGGGTGCGAAGCCGCCTGGAAACTCGTGAAGGACTACGCGGACCGCGTCGAGGGCTACACGACCAGCTACCGCCCGACCGAGCTCGCCTGCTGGGGGTCCCGGCCGCCAGCCCGCACCCGCACCTGGCTCGTCAAGCGCCAGGTATGGGAACGCTACCAGGAGTCCGGCGACACCCCGTTCTAATTGTCTATTCACCGTCATTCAACCCCCAAACAAAGGAGTAACAATGTCCAAGTTCGACACCGCCCCCAACACCGCCCAGGACCAGGAGCCCATTTACAACCCAGACGACCTTCCGATCCTCCGCGCCGCCCTTAGCCTTCCCTGCGCCATGATGGTGGAGCAGAAAATGAAGAAGGAAATCGGTCGAGCCATGGCCGTGCTCCATGAAGCGGCCTTCTTCACCGGTGAAAACACGGAGCAGCTCAAAGAGGTTCTGCTGCGCGTTTTCCAGTACCCCGCGTTCCTCGATGACCCCGACAAGGACGACTACTTCGAGTTCGCGCTCCATGCGGCCCGCACGCAGGAGGGCTTCGAGCACTTCGACGCGATGACCACGGTTTTCGCCACGATGTTCGGCGGCGCCCCCGGCAACGATCACGCGGCGGAGGAGCTTCTCAAAGCATCCAAAACCGATCTCTTCAATCAGGACATGTTCAATCGGCTTGTCTCGGAGATCGGCTGGGAAGCAATTGTGTACGCCCTGTCATGGGCATACGACGAGCGCGGCATCGACCCATGGGAGGTCGAACTCGAGCTCGCTTATGACGACTTGCTCGATGAGTACGGCATCGGCGTGCCCGAGGATGAAGACGACGTGGCGGCACTGGACTGCTTTTCGAGGTTTTTGCAGAACGGCACGATGTTCGACTTCATCTGCCTGACTTAGCGGGCGCAGCGCTCGGCCGCCCGCGTCGCGCTCTCGGCAAGCGCAACAAGACCGGGCCCGGTGATTGCGGGTCGCGAGCTTGCAGAAGCCTCGCCGAGTCCGCATCGGCACCCGGCGCGCCGAACGTGCTCGGGGTCGGGAAGCCCCTGCGGCGGGGAGGGGCCGCCCTCCCCATGAGCAGCACCTTGGGGCACACCCCTCAGGGGGTGTGCCCCTTAGGTGCAACGGCTACACCCCGCTGCGCGGGGTATCGCCGTTGACAAAACACGACCTGCACGGGAGTGATGAAGTATGGCAAATGCAAATTGGCACGGCGGTAAGTCCAAGGGTCGCGCGCAAGCGTACGCGCGACTTCGGCACAACGACAACGAGCGCCGCGCGGACCCGCAAGTCGAACATGCCAACCGCGAAATCGACAAGTCTCGAACACACCTGAACTTTGAGGTCGGCCCTACGGCGGGCCTCTCATACGAGCAAAAGAAAGCGCGTCTCGACGCACGTTTGAACGAGTTCGGTTACCCGCCGGACTCGGAGCTTAAGACGCTCGGCAAGAA
>SAMEA3387504__coassemble_1383_pt1 | contig 38100 bp, 39 predicted proteins | sample SAMEA3387504__metabat2_high_PE_012 | metagenome-assembled genome bin SAMEA3387504 (sample SAMEA3387504) | Felis catus | biome: Faeces | place: United Kingdom | collected 2012 | reverse complement strand
AGTTCCGCGTCATCGTCTCCCCGTGGATTCTGACGGTGCTCGTGACCGACCGCCTTGCCGCTTACTACGAGACGGTCACCAAGCACAACCTCAACTACCGTCGTTACTATCACCAGTTCGACTACTAATCGGTGACAAATAAGCTACTGATCAAGAAGCACCCTGCCCGGGCGCATGCGTCCGGGCATTTTTATGCCGAAATTCGCAAGAAAGGGGAATCGAATGAGGCAGTTTATCGTTGCATCCCATGCTCATTTTGCGTCTGGAATCGTCGAGAGCATTGGGCTGCTCTCCGGCGAGCGCGAAAACGTCCATGCGCTCTCTATGTATGTCGACGGAAACGAGGACCTGACCAAGGAGGCCGCAGCGGTTCTCGATGGGTTTGCTGCGGACGACGAGGTTGTCGTGTGCACCGACCTGTTCGGCGGCAGCGTCAACAACGAGTTCACCAAGATCGTCCAGACGCGTCCCAACACGCACCTGGTGACCAATATGAACCTGCCGCTCCTTATTCAGCTGCTGTTCGTGCCCGACTCCACCCCGATCGATGAGGCCATTCGCCAGATCGTCGAGGCGGACGACACTAAGGTCAAGTACGTCAACGACCTGCTGGGGCAGGCCGAACTCGATGAGTTTTAACCACTAGGGAGCACATCATGATTCAGATGATTCGCGTGGACTATCGACTGCTGCACGGCCAGGTTGCCGTTAGCTGGACCTCGGCTCTGGGTGCCGACTGCATCCTGTTGGTGAGCGACACGGTCCTCAATGACAAGCTTCGTCTGCAGGCCCTGTCCCTTGCAAAACCGGAGGGCTGCAAGGTTGTCGTCAAAAACACCGAGGATGCCGTCAAGGCGCTCCAGAGCGGTGTGACCGATAAATACAAGCTCTTCGTGGTTTGCGAAACGATCCAGCAGGCCGGTACCATCGCCAAGGCGATGGGCGTTAAGAAGATCAACCTCGGCAACGTTGCCTTTAGCGAGGATGCTCGCCAGGTCTCGACGAGCGTGTTCCTCACGCCCGAAAACGAGGCATACGTCAAAGAGCTGCTCGGCGAGGGCTACGAGCTGTTCATTCAGATGATTCCGGCAGATGCGAAGACTGATGCCGCGAAGGCCATCGGTTAGGGGCTGTCATGATTATCAAGACAATCCTGATTTTCCTGATCGCCCTTTTGGGCTATTCCGAATGGCTGACCGGTACGAGTTACCTTCAGCGCCCCATTGTGCTCGGACCGTTGGTCGGCCTTGTCATGGGCGACATGGTGACCGGCACGATCATGGGCGCCACGATGGAGCTTGCCATGGTCGGCGCCATCTCGGTCGGTGCGTATAACCCGCCCGATACGATTTCCGGAACCATTCTGGGTGTGTCGCTTGCCATGCAGGCCGGCGCGGACGCTTCGGCGGCCCTGACCCTGGGCATTCCCATCGCAACGATCGTCCTGGCGCTCGATACGGCCCTGGGCCAGCCGGTGATGCTACTGCTGGTGCACCGTATCGACAAAAACGTCGAGGACGGAGACACCAAGGCCATCACGCGCAACATGCTCATCGCCGGTTACGCGCAGAGCTGGTGCGGCCTGCTGATTATTCCCCTGGCATTCTTCTTTGGCGCCGATGCTGTTGCCAGCCTGCTCAACATCATCCCCGATTTCGTTCAGACCGGCATGGATGTCGCCGCCGCCTTCTTGCCCGCACTCGGCTTTGCGATGCTGGCGCAGATGATTATGAACAAAACGGTGGCTCCGTTCTTCTTCGCTGGCTTCTTCCTCGTCGCCTACTTTGGCATTAGCACGACAGGCGTGGCGATCTTTGCCGCGATCATCGTCGTCGCGATGACGGTTTTGGGTGACAAGAAAAAGGCGGAGCAGCCCGCAGCGGCAACCGAGGATCCTGCGATTGGGAGTGGGTTCGATGAGTTTTAAGTTTGAGTCTTCTTACGACGGGCTGATTTCCCGCGCAGACCTTAAGAAACTGTTCTGGCGCTCGATTCCCTATGAGCATTCCTGGAACTACGAGCGTATGGGCCATATCGGCTTTATGTGGGCCCTTATGCCGATCCTGCGCAAGCTGTATCCGCAGGATGCGGATTTTAAGGCCGCCCTTAAGCGCCATATGGAGCTCTATAACGTCACGCCGTACATCTCGACGCTTCCCATGTCCATCGCCGCTGCAATGGAGGAGGTCAACGCTACTGACGATAGCTTTGACACGAGCGCGATCTCTAATGTCAAGCTTGCTTTGATGGGGCCGCTGTCCGGCGTGGGCGATGCCTTCTACTGGGGCACGCTGCGAATTTTGGCAACGGGTGTCGGCACGTCGCTGGCGCTGCAGGGCTCTATTCTTGGCCCGATTTTGTTCTTGCTCGTGTTCAACGTTCCTCACTACATCATCCGTTACCTGCTGACGTTTGTGGGATATCGCTTTGGCTCGGACATGATCAGCAAGGTCCAGGAATCGGGCATTATGGACACGATCGTCAAGATGGCCTCTATCATGGGCGCCATGGTGATCGGTGCTATGACCATGGAGATGGTCACCGTGGACATTCCGCTCATGGTCGGCGCGGGCGATGGTGCTCAGACGTTGGCCGAGCTGCTCAACGGAATCTTCCCGGGCTTTGTCACGATGGGGCTGTTTGGAATCGTCTATCTCATGCTCAAGAAGAAGATGAATCCGCTGCTTATCATGCTCGTGATCCTGCTCGTGAGTATCGCCGGCGCGTTCTTTGGAGTGCTTGGTGTCCAGTAAAGTATCCGTCATAATAAGAACAATGTAAGAGGGGGCGTCGCGCACACTGTGCTGCGGCGCCCTTTTGCCGAAAGGTGGACAAGATGGAGTATCCGCAGCTTGCCGTCATGAATATCAGCCATCGTTATTTTGACCTTGAGGAATTCTTTTCTTCGGCAGCGGCCTCGGGCTACACGTGTTGCGAGCTTTGGACCGGGGCGATGCATCTGTATGTCGATTGCCATGGATACGATTCGCTCGAGCAGGTGCGGGAGCTGTCGCAGCGGTATGGGGTTCGGATTGTGGGGCTTTGTCCCGAACAGAACAACCCCAAGCCGTGGAATATCGCGGCGCGTGGGAATGAGGCGCGTGCCCGCACGCTCGCGTACTTTAAGAACGTTGTGGATATCGCGGCGGAACTTGGAGCCGAGCAGGTCATGGTCTCGAGCGGCTGGGCATTTTTGAACGAGCCGATCGAGGACGCGTGGGGTCGCAGCGCCTCGATGCTGCGTGCGATTGCCGAGCATGCGGGAGAGCGCGGCGTGCGACTGGTGCTCGAGGCCCTACAGCCGGTTGAGTCGATGATCGTGAACTCGGCGGCCGACACGAAGCGCATGATCGAGGCAGTTGATCATCCGGCACTTAAGGCGTGTCTGGATTTGGGCGCTATGGCGGTGGCAGGGGATACCATCGACGATTATTTCGATCTGCTTGGCGATGATGTCGCCCACGTGCATTTTGTCGATGTTGCGGCAGATGGCACGACGCATCTTGCCTGGGGTGACGGCGACCGCGATATGCGCGCCGACCTGGATAGGCTGGTGGCGCGCGGCTATCGCGGAGTTGTTTCGGCCGAGACCTATGACGGGCGCTATTTCGCCGACCCCGCAGCTGCCGATGCGCAGGTAATGGCAGAGTATCGTCGTGCGATTGGCGCCTAGGCGGGTTTGGGTTGCGGCGATCTGCCCTATGTTTCCAAATGAATACGGCGTGAGCGGCTGCGATGGATTTTCCCCGCAAACACTCTAGTATGCTAAAGTACCCAGAAGACCGGCGGAGCTATGCCGGTCTTCTGCTCTATATGAAACACAGCATGAGGAGGCTCACCAGATGACGGCCACACCGTGGGGATTCCGGGACATATTGCCCGAGGAGGCTCAGGCGCGCGAGGAGATTGCATGTGCGGTGAAGGGCTGCTTTAGGGAGCATCATTACCTGCCGGTCGAGACGCCGCTGCTCGAGGACAAGGGTTCGCTCGAGGAAGGCGGCCGCATCGCGGACACGCCGTTCAAGCTTTTTGATGACGACGGTCGCCTGCTGGTGGTCCGTCCCGACAACACGCTGCCGATCGTTCGCCTGGTTTCGACTCGCATGCGCGCGGCCGATCTGCCGCTGCGCCTGCGCTATGAGGCGCCGGTGGTCCGCGAGTGTCAGCGCAATGCCGGTGGCTCGCGTCAGTTTACGCAGCTGGGCTTTGAGCTTATCGGTGCGGGCGATACCACGGGCGATGTCGAGATCGTCTCGCTGGTGGCCGAGGCCGTGCGCAAGCTGGCACTGCCCGATGCGCGCATTATCGCAGGTAGCGTGCGTCCGTTTAAGGAGCTGCTCGCGGCCTGTGGGGGATCGCGAACTGGCTGCCGAGGCATTGCGTTGCGTGCACGCCAACGACTTTGTGGGCCTCGATGCCCGTGTGGCGGCAAGCGCCGAGCCCGAGGCCGTCAAGGCTGCCATTAGCGAGCTGCCGCGCTTGCACGGCGGCGCCGAGGTACTCGACCGCGTCGACGCGCTGCTGACGGCGGCGGGCATTGTCGCGCCGCTCACGCGCGAGCTGCGCGCCCTGGTCGAGGGCCTGGCTCCCGAGGACGCCCAGGTGCTGTCCTTCGACTTCTCCATCATGAACTCGTTTGATTACTACACGGGCCTGGTCTTTAAGGCCTATGCCGGCGGCCTGCCCGATCCGGTCGGTTCGGGCGGACGCTACGACTCCATCTTTACCGGCGCATTTGGCGACGGCATCGAGGTGCCGGCGGCAGGCTTCGCCTTTTCGCTCGAGCGTCTGGAGGCCGCGCGCACCTCGGCCGAGGATGCCGCTTCCGATGGCGATCACGCCGCGGGCCGTGGCGCCGAGGGTCCGCTGCGCATTGCCGTGCCCAAGGGCTCGCTCAAGGCCGACACGCTCGACGTGCTTGAGTCCGCGGGCTTGGATGTCTCTGAGCTGCGCGATCCCGGTCGTCATCTCATCGTGCGCGGTCGCGACACGCGTGCCGGCGAGGGCGCGGTCGGCGATATCGAGTTTGTCATCGTGCGTCCCAGCGACGCGCCCGCCTTTGTGGGCTGCGGCGGCGCCGACTGCGGCATCTGCGGTTGGGACTCGCTTATCGAGGCCGACCTCAACCTGCTGCAACTGGTCGATCTGGGCTACGGCCTGTGCACGTTTATCGAGGCGGAGCCTGCATGGCGCGCCGGCCAGGCCGAGCGCAACTACGCCCGCCGCGGGTCGCTTCGTGTGGCCACCAAGTACCCGCGCATCGCGAGTGCCTGGTATGCCGAGCGCGGCGTGAATGCCGATATCGTCTCGCTGCACGGTAACATCGAGCTGGGCCCCATCGTCGGTATGACCGATATCATCGTGGACATTACCGCCACGGGCGCCACGCTGCGCGATAACGACCTGGTTATTACTGGTCGCATTATGGACTGCACGGCCCGCTTCTTTGTCAACCCGGGTGCCGCTCGCCTGGATCCGCGCGTGCGCAACCTGGCAGATCGCCTGGCCGCGGCCGTGAAGGACAAGCATTTTGAGCCCGTCGCGGGCTCGGCACAATAGCGCGAGCACGCACGGGCGTCCCAACGTCTGGGCTGCGGGCCGATTGGCGCCGCCGCCCGGCCTCTCGTTTTTTCAAACGCAACCTCGACCGATAGGGGATACCGATATGAAGACCATCAAGCTTGCTCCCGGTGAGCGCCTCGTTACCAACCAGCTCAACCGCAAGGGCGTGCTGCCGCAAAACATCGTCGACGCCGCCCGCGATATCGTGGCCAACGTGCGCGCCAACGGCGATGCCGCAGTGCGCGATTACTGTCAGCGCTTTGACGGTGTTGAGCTGCAGAGCTTCCGTCTGCCGCAAGAGCAGATCGATGCCGCGCTCGAAGGCCTCGATCCCGCTTTTGTCGCGGCGCTCGAAAAGGCTGCACGCCAGATTCGCGAATTCCACCAGCGCGAGGTCGAGCAGAGCTGGTTTACCACGCGCCCGGACGGCACGATACTCGGCGTTAAGGTGACCCCGCTCGCGGCGGCTGGCATCTATGTGCCGGGCGGTCGCGCGCAGTATCCCTCCACGGTGCTCATGAACGCCATTCCCGCCAAGGTCGCCGGCGTCAAGCGCGTGGTTATGGTGACCCCGCCGCAAAAAGACGGCCTGATCAGCCCCTACACGCTCGCCGCGGCAAAGCTCGGCGGCGTGGACGAGATCTATATGGTGGGCGGCGCTCAGGCCGTGGCCGCGCTGGCTTACGGCACCGAGACCATTCCGCGTGTCGATAAAATCACCGGTCCGGGCAACGCCTTTGTCGCTGCGGCCAAGCAGATTGTCTCGGGCGACGTGGGAATCGACATGGTCGCTGGCCCCTCCGAGGTCTGCGTACTGGCCGATGCCACGGCCAAGCCCATGGTGGTCGCGGCCGACCTGATGGCCCAGGCCGAGCACGATCCGCAGGCAGCCTGCTATCTGGTGACCTGCGACGAGCAGTTTGCGCGCGAGGTCGAGGCTGGTATCGACATTCTGGTAGCGCAGTCCCCGCGTGCCGAGATCACACGCGCCTCGCTCGATAACGAAGGCACCATCGTGGTGGCCGCCGACATGGCTGCCGCCGTCGAGGCCGTGAACACCGTGGCGCCCGAGCACTTTGAGCTGCACTGCAAGGACGCGATGGGCCTGCTCGGCGGCATTCGCAACGCCGGAGCCATCTTTGTGGGCGCTTGGAGCTCCGAGCCGCTCGGCGATTATGTTGCCGGTCCCAACCACACGCTGCCGACCGGCGGTACGGCCATGTTCTCCAACCCGCTTTCGGTCGAAGAGTTCGTTAAGCGCTCGAGCGTCATTTGCTATACGCCCGAGGGTCTGCTCTCCGACGCTCCCGCGACGCAGCGCCTGGCCGAGGCCGAGGGCCTGTGGGCGCACGCGCTTTCGGCCGCACTGCGCCGCCGCGTGCTGGAGCAGGGCGAGGGTGCCGTGAGTGCCGAGTCGCTGGCCGCGGCCGACCTGACCAGGGTCGCCTGGCCGGGTGATACGACCGCGACGGTCGCCGAGGGCGTGGACCTGGCGGCAGCTGCGGGCGGTGCCACTGGCGCGGTCGTCGAGGGGGCCTAATATGGCCGAGCTGACGCCCCGCATGAAGGAACTCGTCCAGCCCTACCTGGCCGGCATTGAGCCCTATGATCCCAACTTCACGCCCACGCGCATCAACCTTTCGGCCAACGAGAACACCTATCCCGTGCCGGCCGGCGTGCGCGAGGCGATTGATGCAGCCCTGGCTGCCACGCCGCTCAACCGTTATCCCGACCCCATGTCCAACGACCTGCGCGATGAGCTTGCTGCTTGGCATGGCGTGACGCGCGAGAACATCTGCGTGGGCAACGGCGGTGACGAGCTGCTCTATAACTACTTGCTGGCGTTTGGCGGCGCGGGGCGGACCCTGCTCAACTGCCCGCCGTGCTTTAGCGAGTATGCGTTCTTTGCGTCGCTGTGCCAGACCGAGGTGCGCGACGTGTGGCGCGACCCGGCGACCTTTGAGCTCGACCAGGCGGCGGTGCTTGCGGCGGCTCCCGAGTGCAATCTGGCGATCGTGACCTCGCCCAACAATCCCACGGGTGACGTGGCGCCGCTCGACTTCGTTGCGGCTCTGTGCGATGCCTGCCCCGGCATGGTGATGGTCGACGAGGCCTACGTTGAGTTTGCGGACGATTCGTTTGGCGCGGCTACCACGGCGCAGGGGCTTATCGCCGGGCATCCCAATTTGGTGATTCTGCATACGCTGTCCAAGGCGTTTGGCGCCGCCGGCACGCGTCTGGGCTATGTGATCGCGGTGCCCGAGGTTGTTGATGTGTTCGCGGCGATTCGCCAGATCTATTCGGTCAATGTGCTGAGCCAGGCCGCCGCGCTTGCCTGCGTGCGTGCCCGCGATGCGTACGCGCCCGTGGTGGCACAGGTCGCATCCGAGCGCGAGCGCGAGCTGGCCGCTCTGCGCGTGATGGCTGCCGAGGGCTTGCCCGTGGAGGCGTGGCCGAGCGCGGCGAACTTTGTGCTCGTGCGCACGCCGCATGCCACGCGCGTGCGCGAGCGCCTGCGCGACGAGTATTCAATTTTGGTGCGCGACTTTAGCTACGCGCCGGGGCTCGCGGACTGCCTGCGCATTACCGTAGGCACCCCGCAGGAAAACGACGAGGTGCTGGCAGCGTTTGCCGCGCTGGTGAAGGAGGAGATGTAGATGGACCGCTATGCCGAGGTAACCCGCAAGACGGGCGAGACCGACATTGTCGTAAAGCTCGACCTGGACGGATCTGGCGTGTGCGATATCTCGACCGGCGTGCCGTATTTCGACCACATGCTCAACGCTTTTGGCCGCCATGGTCTGTTCGATCTGACGGTGCACGCGGTGGGCGACGTCGAGGTCGATGCACATCACACCGTCGAGGACACGGGTATTGTGCTGGGCGAGGCGTTTTGCCAGGCGCTGGGCGACAAGGCGGGCATTACGCGCTTTGCCGATGCGGCGATCGCCATGGACGAGACGCTCGTGATGGCTGCTGTTGATATTTCGGGCCGCGGGCAGGCCTACTGCGAGCTGCCCGTGCCGACCGAGCGCGTGGGCAGCTTCGATACCGAGCTGGCCGTCGAGTTCTTCTACGCCTTTGCGCGCGATGCCAAGCTCACGCTGCACGTGCGCGAGCTGGCGGGCGGCAACTCGCATCACATTATCGAGGCCGCCTTTAAGGCCGTGGGCCGCACGATGCGCCACGCCTGCGAGCTCGATCCCCGCGTGCAGGGCATCCCCAGCACCAAGGGCTCGCTGTAGCTGACGGATTGCACAAGCCACCACAAAGGTGCCTGTCCCCTTTGTGGTGGCTTTGGATGATGGGAAAAGGAGGGTCGCGTGGGCGAACCGAAGATCGTGGTGGTCGACTACCACAAGGGTAACTTGTCGAGCGTCGTGCGCGGGCTTGCACGCGCCGGTGCCGCCGCCTGCACGTCGGACGATCCGGAGCAGATCCGCAACGCCGACGGCCTGGTCATCCCGGGCGTGGGCGCGTTCTATGACGCGATCGCCTTTATGCGCCAGAGCGGCGAGGCGGACGCGGTGCTCGATGCCGTCGCCGCCGGAACTCCGCTGCTCGGCATCTGCCTGGGCCTTCAGCTATTTTTTGAGCGCGGCAACGAGGGCGTGCCTGCGGACGAGGGCGCGGTCGCCGACGGCAACGCCTCCGAGCAGGCTGGCGGTCCTTGGGTCGATGGCCTGGGTATTATGCGCGGTTCGTGCACGCGTTTGGAGTCGAGCCGCCTGAAGGTGCCGCACGTGGGCTGGGACCAGGTGCACATGACGCCCGCCGGTGCGGTCGATCCGCTGCTTGCCGGTTTTGCCGAGGGTGCCAACATGTACTTCACCCACAGCTACGCGGTGGCCGACGATGCCAATGCCGCCGATGTGCTGGCGCGCACGCACTATACGCGGAGCTTCCCGTGCATCGTGCGCCATGGCAACGCGTGGGGCTGCCAGTTCCATCCCGAGAAATCCTCCGCGCTGGGTCAGCGCATCCTTAAGAACTTCGTGAGCATCGTCGAGGGGGCCGGCCGATGATTCTGTTTCCCGCAATCGATTTGATCGGCGGCAAGGTCGTGCGCCTGGAGCGCGGCGACCGCAGCCGCTGCAAGGTATATTCCGACGACCCCGTGGCAGTCGCCCGCTCGTTTGCCGAGCAGGGCGTGAACTGGGTGCACGTCGTCGACCTGTCCGCTGCTTTTGGCGAGGACGAGGACACATGCGCTGCCAACTCGGCGGCGATCAAGGCCATCTGCGGTGTCGACGGTCTATCCGTGGACGTGGGCGGCGGCGTTCGCTCGCTCGCACGCATCGACGAGTTGGCCGGCTACGGTGCGCGTCGCATTGCGCTGGGCACCGTGCTGGTGACCGAGCCGGGTTTTGCCGAGGCGGCGGCCCAAGGCTTTGGCGAGCTGCTGGTGGCAGACATCGCCGCGCGCGACGGCCAGGTCAAGGTGAATGGCTGGCGTGACGGCGCGGGCGTGGCGCTCGACGACGCTGTGGCGCAGCTTTCCGAGCTGGGTTTTAAGCATCTGGTGTATACCGACATTGCGCGCGATGGCATGCAGACGGGCATCGATGTGGCGGCGTATCGCCATGTGGCCGAGGTCGCGGGCTTTCCCGTCGTGGCATCGGGCGGCATCTCGACGCTCGACGACATCCGTGCGCTGGCCGCAGTGGGTGAGGATGCTATTGAGGGTGCCATTACCGGCCGTGCGCTCTACGAGGGCAACTTTACGCTGGCCCAGGCACTGGCCGCCGCCCGAGGGGAGGAGTAGCCCATGCTTACCAAACGTGTGATTCCCTGCCTGGACGTCAAGGACGGCCGTGTGGTCAAGGGCGTCAACTTTGTGAGCTTACGCGATGCGGGCGATCCGGTGGAGCTGGCGCGTGCCTATGACCGCGAGGGTGCGGACGAGGTCGTCTTCCTGGACATTACCGCCACGAGCGACAACCGTGCGACGACTATCGAGATGGCGGCGCATGCGGCCGAGGAGCTCGCTATTCCCTATACCGTGGGTGGCGGCTTTCGCGACTTGGCGGGCATGCGGACCATGGTTGCCGCCGGTGCCGATAAGGTGTCGCTCAACTCTGCCGCCGTGCGTGACCCGTCGCTGATCAGCCAGGCTGCCGCGGCGTTTGGCAGCCAGGCCGTGGTCGTGGCGATCGATGCCAAGCGCGTTGGTTTGCCCGGCGCATCCGGTGCCGACAAGTGGGAGGTCTTTACCGCGGGAGGCCGCAACGCCACGGGCATCGACGCGGTGGCGTGGGCCGAGGAGGCGGCTCGCCGCGGCGCCGGCGAGATCCTGCTGACCAGCATGGACCGCGACGGCACCAAGGCTGGCTTTGACCTGGCGCTCACCCGCGCCGTGGCGCGCGCGGTGCCGATTCCGGTGATTGCGAGCGGCGGCGTGGGCACGCTCGAACATTTTGCCGAGGGCGTGATCGAGGGCGAGGCCGATGCCGTGCTGGCGGCGAGCGTCTTTCACTTTGGGACGTTCAGCATTCGCCAAGTAAAGGAATATATGGCCAGCCAGGGCGTCCCTGTGAGATTGGACTTCTAAAACTGCGGGTGCCTGGGCAGCCCTCGCCGACCTGCGATGTTTGAATTGGGAAGAGAAATGGAAGAGATAACCGATCCTTCAAAGCTTACATACGACGCCCGCGGGCTGATTCCTTGTGTGGTTCAGCAGTATGACACCGGCGAGGTGCTTATGGTTGCTTGGATGAACGAGGAGTCGGTGGGGCTGACGCTCAAGACCGGTACCACGTGGTTTTGGAGCCGCAGCCGTCAGGAGCTCTGGAACAAGGGCGCGACGAGCGGCAATATGCAAGAGGTCAAGGAGCTCTGGGCCGACTGCGATAGCGATACGCTGCTGGTCAAGGTCGACTCGCCGGGCCCGGCCTGCCATACCGGCAACCGTACCTGTTTCTTTAAGAAACTCGCGTAGGGCGGGCGCTCGATTAGACGCTCGGCCACCAGAAAGGATTGAACCATGGGTGTGCGCACCGCAAACGTTCAGGATGGAAATATCGGTGAGACGCTGACAGGTCTGGTCGAGGTGATTCACGGTCGTCGTGATGCATCGCCGCAGGAGAGCTATACCGCGCGTCTGCTGACCGACGTCGAGGACGAGCTGCTCAAGAAGCTTGCCGAGGAGGCAAGCGAGGTGATCATGGCCTGCAAGGATAACGATCACGATCACATCCGCTACGAGGCCGGCGACCTGGTCTACCACTTGCTCGTGACGCTTGAGCGCTACGGCATCACCCTCGACGAGTTGGCCGGCGAACTCAACGCCCGCCGCCACTAGTCATTGGGGACGTTCTTAAACGACTAGTTAGGCGAGGGGTGTGGGTTCCCATTCGCCGGTGGGGTGGGGGATGTCGAAGGTTCGGTAGCAACAGTCGTAGGCGTGTGCCTGGGCCTCACGGATGTTCCAGCAGATGTCGCAGGCGCGGTGTGCGTCCGAGCCAAAAGTGATCGGCACCTCGGCGTGGGCAAAGCAACGCAGCAATCCGGTCGTGGGATAGTAGTCGTCGAGGCCCTTGCGCGGTGCGGCGGTCGAGACCTCAATGCGGCGGCCCGTATCGTGGGCGCATTCGGCCATCTGCTGCCAAAACGGTGCGGGGTCAAAGTCGGGCGCAAAGCCTTCCTTCGAAAAGCGCATGACCAGGTCGGGGTGAGCCATTACATCAAAGTTGAGCGGGCTCTCGCAGGCGCGGCACCAGTCGTCGACGTAGCGCTCCCACACGCCGCGTACCCCCAGGTTTTCCCAAACGTGCAGGTCGGTGTCGTCGTCGATCCAACCGCAGCGTGAATCGGGCGTATCGGGGCGTGCGACACCCTCTGTCCCTGCCGTGCCCGCAGCGCCGGCCATGATATCGCCTGGATCGCCAATCCAGTGCACACTGCCCAAGCGTACTATGGCACCCGCGGACCAGCGCTCGACCAAAGGCTCGCAGCCCTCGTACCAATCGCATTCAAAGCCATAGATAAGCTCGAGCTCCGGCGCGATCTGCGCGGCAAGCTTGCGGGCATCCTCAAAAGCCAGATGATGTGCCGGCAGGTCGCCCTCAGTAACCTGCACTTCGCAGTTGGCATCCATGCTGGCGGGCAGGGTGAGATGGTCGGTCGAGACCATGACGCGGCAGCCGGCCGCAGCAGCGGCACGGACGTTGTCCTCAAACGAGGCATGCCCGTCCGAAAACGAGGTGTGGGTATGGCAATCGACCAGCGGGCACATGGGCATAGCGGCTCCTTTGCGTCAAGCGAATCCGCTTCATTGTAATGGCGCAGCTCTCAACACGCCGGGCACGCCGGGGATCGAAATCGATTGGAAAGGTTGCGCGGCGCGTGGTGCGGCCTCGCTTGCTCTCAAAACGTGTACGTCAGCCTCCAAAACCGACAAATAATGACATGTTTGGAGGCTGACGTACACATTTGGATGGGGGGCAAGGGCGGCGACGGACGAAAGTCACGCCTGTGCCACGTCCGATGTGCTAGCGTTTGGATGAACAAAACGAGCCCGTGCGGAAAGGAGTCGGACCGTATGCCATGCGATAGCACATCCCCGCTGTCCCGCGAGACCGATGCACCCGAAACCATCGTCAAGTTGGAATGCGATATCGACGACGCATCGCCCGAGGTGCTCGCCTACGCTGCCGACCGCCTGCGCGAGGCGGGTGCGCGCGAGGTGCACTGGCTGCCCCTCTATTGCAAGAAAGGCCGCCCCGGTTGGCAGCTGCAGGTGATCTGCTCGCACGAGGATATCGAACGCCTGCAGACGATTATCTTTTTGGAAACCACGACCAACGGCATTCGTCGCCAGGTCATGGAGCGCGTTTGCCTGCCACGCCGCTTTGAGCGCGTAACGACGCCATGGGGCGAGGTATCCGTCAAGGTGGCCACCCTACCCGACGGCAGTGAGCGCGCGGCGCCCGAGTATGAGGACTGCGCCCGCCTTGCCCGCGAGCACAATGTGCCGCTCCAACGCGTGATGCAGGCGGCCCAGAGCGCGGCACTGCGATTTGAGTAACGCGGCCGGCGGCACGCCACGCCCAGCTCCATCAACCCCACCCGAAAGGACCACCATGAAATACCTCATCGCTTCCGACATCCACGGCTCGGCATACTGGACCGAGCGCCTCTGCGCCGCCATTGAGTCCGAGCGGCCCGACCGCATCGTCCTGCTGGGCGACCTGCTTTATCACGGTCCGCGCAACGACCTGCCGCGCGACTATGCTCCCAAGCGCGTGATTCCGCTGCTCAACGCCCTAGCCGACCGCATCATCGCGGTGCGCGGCAACTGCGACGCCGAGGTCGACCAGATGGTCCTCGACTTCCCCGTCATGGCCGACTACGCCACGCTGTTCGACGAGAGCGGCCGCGAGCTGTTCCTGACACACGGCCACGTCTTTGGCGCCGGCATGCACAACAGCGTCGACCACGCGCCCGCGCTGCCCGAGGGCTCCGCGCTCGTCTACGGCCATACGCACATCAAGGTTAACGAGGAGAGCGCCGCGCACCCGGGCCTGTGGCTCTTCAACCCCGGCAGCGTGAGCATCCCCAAGGACGGCTCGCACAGCTACGGCATCTACGGGGGCGGCGCGTTCCGCCACGTGGTCATGGAGGAGGAATAACCATGGCGCAGCACATGGCTCAGCAAAATGCCGAGGGCTCGCGCGATCTGTCCACGCTGGTAGACGCGTCAGTCGAGCTGCAGCATCTGGTGCAGACCATCTGGCGTCTGCGTCAGCCCGACGGCTGCCCGTGGGACCGCGAGCAGACGCATCAGAGCATCGGCAAGAACATGATCGAGGAGGCCTACGAGGCGCTCGATTGCATCGAGGCCGACGATGCCACGCATCTGCGCGAGGAGCTGGGCGACGTGCTCATGCAGGTAGTGTTGCATGCGCAGATTGCGGCGGACGCCGGTGAGTTTACGCTGGCCGACGTGGCGCGCGATATCGACGCCAAGCTCATCCGCCGTCATCCGCACGTATTTGGCGATGCGGATGCCGATAACTCCGACGAAGTGCTCAAGATCTGGGATGAGGTCAAGCTTGCCGAGAAGGCCGCCAAGGACAAGGCCGTGGCGGCGGGCGAGGCTGCGCCCGAGGGACTGCTCGACGGCGTGCCCACGCATCTGCCGGCGCTGATGCAGGCTCAGAAGGTGTCGCGCAAGGCGGCTGCCGTGGGCTTTGAGTGGGAGACGGTCCAGGATGTGTGGGACGAGGTTGCCGAGGAGCGTGCCGAGTTTGAGGCCGAGGAGCCCGGCTCGCCCGAGCGCGAGATGGAGTTTGGCGACCTGCTCTTTGCCCTGGTCAACGTTGCGCGCAAGGAGGGAATCGACGCCGAGAGCGCCCTGCGTGCCAGCACGGCCAAGTTCCGCCGTCGCTGGGCTGCGATAGAGGCCGTCGTGCACGAGGCGGGCGATGACCTCGCCGCCTGCTCAACCGCTCAACTCAACGACCTGTGGGACCAAGCAAAAGCAAGCGAGTGAGGCCTGCGTCTCTCACGGCATCCATTCGTAGAGAGGTCTCTACAAGCAAAAAGCCATATACAACGGAAGATGTGCCAGCTGCGCTTCGGCATCCCACTCGAGTTGTTTAGGGTGCAACACGTAAGCCATCCCAATCTTCTTGTTAAAGCGCGCGCGGAATCGGTCGAGGGAGATGGTTCCGTATCTGCGTGGCGACTTAACTTCGATGGGGCTGATGCGCGGCTTTCCGGCGGCATTGACATAGGGTCGGGTAACGAGGAAGTCGATTTCCATGCGCTCCTCTCCCTCCTTCTTTCCGCTTTGGGAATAAAAGAAGAGCCTGTGTCCATTGGCCTTTAGAGATTGGGCAACGTAGTTTTCGGTAAGCATTCCTTCGTTCAATCCGATGTCGCCGCGAAGCACGGCCCTGTAAACGTCTTCATCGGTATCGTTGTTGTCAGAGAAGGCAAGCGTTACAAGCAGGCCGGTGTCTGCCATGTAGCACTTGAGGGCCGTTTGCTCCATGCTGAGTGAAAGGCCCACGCTCGGTTCGCTTGCGGCATAGCAGATATTGGCAATTCGCGCGTCTGCCAGCCAAAAGAAGGCTTCTTCGTAGGTGCGCATGCGCGCGTTTTTATCAAGTGAGGAAAGCTTGAATCGTTTTTCGTGCCTAGAGAGCTGACCCGGGATGCCATCGAGTACGGAGACGACTTTGAATTCGTAACCGGTTGCAAAACGAGAGATATCGTTGCGATAGAGCTGGACGATTCGGCGCTTCGAAGCGTCGACGGGCGCAAAAGCGCGCTGTTCAACATAGATGGATACCGGCTCAGGCATGCCGCCTACGAGCATGTATTCGCGCATAAGGGAGAGCGCTCTGCGATGTAGGGCATCGGGGAGCGGCTTCATCTTGTTAAAACTCATGCGAATGAGATCGGCCAGCCCCTTTTCGTCCATGCCCCAAAGAAACTCCTCAAAGTCGAGGGGCTCAAGTTCCAGAGATTCTTCCTCGGATGGGATGACGATATCTTTAATGTTCTGCTTGATGCTGAGCAGGGATCCAGTTTCGATGTAGTCGTAACGTCCGTCTGCAACGAGATACTTGATGAGTCCGCGTGCTTGCGGGTACATCTGGACCTCGTCAAAGACGATAAGCGTCTCGTGTTCATAGAGTTTGACGTTATAGAAAACCGAGAGATAGAGGAAGAGCGAGTCGAAGTCAGTGCGATAGTCCTCAAAATATTGCTTAACTTCGGCAGGTGCTTGAAAGAAATCAATGACAAGGCAGGATTTGTATTCGGTTTCTCCAAACGTGCGGGCAAGCGTGCTCTTTCCGACGCGGCGGGCTCCTTCAATAAGAAGTGCTGTTTTACCAGCGCTTTCATGCTTCCATTTTAGTAGTTTGTCATAGGCTTTTCGTTTAAGCATGGCTACCTCGTACACGATATCCAGAACTTTTATAACCTGATTATGCACGATATCCAGAACTTCAGACCATTAGAATTGCACGATATCCAGAACTTTGCACGATGTAAAAGCACATTATTGGCTCTTTCATTCGCAAGCCAGGTAAAGACGGTATGCCGATAGAAGAATTTAATGGGGGGGGGCGACCTCTAGAGATGAATGCTCGGTGCAAAAACAAGCGCCCAAAAGAATGATTTCTCCAATTCATTTGTATCCCTCGGTTAACTTAGGGCATAATACAAAAAGTGCGACGGGGCTAACTTACGGAGGCGCACCGATGGTACGCAGTCGGCCAGTCGCTTGCATCCACTACGTTTCCAAGTGAGAGGGAGACAACATGAGCGATATTTTGGACGTCTACGGTCGCGAGGTGCTCGACAGCCGCGGCAACCCCACCGTCGAGGTCGAGGTCGTGCTCGAGGACGGCAGCTTTGGCCGCGCAATGGTGCCTTCGGGTGCTTCGACCGGCGCCTTTGAAGCCTGCGAGCTGCGCGATGGCGACAAGGACCGCTACCTGGGCAAGGGCGTTTCGCAGGCCGTCGAGCATGTCAACAACGAGTGTGCTAACGCCGTCGTGGGCCTCGACGCCTTCGACCAGCGCGCCGTCGATGCCGCGCTGATTGCCGCGGACGGTACGCCCAACAAGACCAAGCTCGGCGCCAACGCCATCCTGGGCGTGTCGCTGGCCGTTGCCCGCGCCGCAGCCGAGTCGGCGGGCCTGTCGCTGTACCAGTACCTGGGCGGCGTTAACGCCCACCTGCTGCCTACGCCCATGATGAACATCCTCAACGGTGGTGTGCATGCCGACAACAACGTTGACTTCCAGGAGTTCATGATTATGCCCGTGGGTGCTCCGAGCTTTGCCGAGGGCCTGCGCTGGTGCGCCGAGGTCTACCACACCCTCAAGGGCGTGTTGCACGAGGCCGGCCTGGGCGGCGGCGTGGGCGACGAGGGCGGCTTCGCCCCCAACCTTAAGACCAATGCCGAGCCGTTCGAGTACATCACCAAGGCCGTGGAGAAGGCTGGCTTTAAGCCCGGCGTCGACTTCATGTACGCCATGGATCCGGCATCGACCGAGTTCTACAACGCTGAGACCGGCATGTACGAGCTCAAGGGCGAGGGCGTTGAGTATACGAGCGCTCAGATGGTCGATTACTGGGAGAAGCTTGTCGACACCTATCCCATCATCTCCATCGAGGACGGCATGGCAGAGGAGGACTGGGACGGCTGGGTCGAGCTCACCCGCCGCATTGGCAACAAGGTGCAGCTCGTAGGCGACGACCTGTTCGTCACCAACACCGAGCGCCTCAAGAAGGGCATCGAGCTTGGTGCCGCCAACGCGATCCTGGTCAAGGTCAACCAGATCGGTACGCTCACCGAGTCGCTCGAGGCCATCGAGACCGCCAAGGAGGCCGGCTACGCTTGCATCGTGAGCCACCGCTCCGGCGAGACCGAGGACTCCACCATCGCTGACCTGGTCGTGGGTGTTAACGTCGGCCAGATCAAGTCGGGCGCCCCGTGCCGCAGCGACCGTATCGCCAAGTACAACCAGCTCATTCGCATCGAGGACGAGCTCGAGGGCAGTGCGCGCTACGCCGGCAAGGCAGCGTTTTACAACATTCGCTAAACAAGTGGTGCACGCGGGGAGCGGGGTTGACTCGGCTCCGCTCCGCTTCTGATGGCCGCCGTTGGGCGCTGAGCCATATGGCTCAGCGCCTTTTTTATGTCGAGCAAAGGCCGCCGAAGGTGGTGCGCGCGCTCGTGCTATAACTAGAATACTTAGCGCAAACAAACCTCAACCGCACAAGGCGCACATGGATCAGATTTACGACAACAGGTACTATTCCGCCGGTTCGCGTGAGCCGTCGCCTCGCCGTGCGCGCACGGTGCAGCTCGGTGGGTCCGCTTACGCCGGCGCCGATCGCTCCACGCAGCGCCCGACAAGTACCTCGCGTCCCAATGCTCAAGTGAATACTTCGGCAGATGGACCGGTGCGCCCGGCACGTTCGTCGCATGCGTCGCGTCCCTCGGCTCAAACGCACGAAAAGTCGACCAGGCCCTCGAGCCGTCTTTCGGGCTCGGACTTCATGCACTACGCCAACGACAACGCGGTGGTCAAGGCGATCTACGACTTTACCCACGGTCCCCAGCGAGGGCTATTCATCGGCATCGTCGTTGCCCTGGTGCTCGTGAGCCTGTATTTCCCCGTGCGCGACCTGTACGTGGCAAAGCGTTCGAGCGATATCTTGGCCAAGCAGGTCGAGATTCGCCAGCAGTACAACGACGAGCTGCAGAAAAGCGTCGACAAACTGCTCTCGGAGGAGGGCATTAAAGACGCGGCATCCGAGGACTTGGGCCTGGTGATGCCCGGCGAGAAGAGGATTGAAGTGCAGGGCCTGGACGACGATTCGGATTCGTCTTCGAGCAAAAAGTCCTCAAACGCCAAGAAGGCCAGCGAAGTTGCCAAAGAGATCGAAGAGGTCGGCAAGGACGCACCGTGGTACATCCAGACGCTCGACATGCTGTTTGGATTTAACGGCGTCGAGGGCCAGACGGTCGTGTCCAACGGCGAGTAGGCGAGTAACGCCCGGAGGGGAGCCCGCAATGGCAGATTGCAAACGATATAAGGTGGCCGCGATCGACCTGGGAACGGTGTCGTCGCGACTGGTGCTGGCCCAGGTCGAGGGCGGGGCGATCGTGGAATCGTCCAAGCATACCGAGATTACCGATTTGGGCGAGGGCGTGGATGCGACGGGGCGCTTTTGCGAGGCGGCCGTTGAGCGCGTGCTCGCTGCGTGTCGGATGTTTGTGGACGAGGCCCGTGCCTTTGGGGCCGCGTGCATCTGCACCACGTGCACGAGCGCTGCGCGCGATGCGTCCAATGCCACGCTGCTGCTGGACGGCCTGCGCGATCTGGGGCTCGAACCGCAGGTGATTCCGGGCGAGGTTGAGGCGCGCCTGACGTTTTTTGGCGTAGCGCACGACTTTGCAGGCGAGCGCATCATCGTCGCCGATTCGGGTGGCGGCTCCACGGAGCTCGCGACGGGCGTCTATGCGCCTGAGCGCGGGGTCTTTGCGCTGGAGGGAACGCGCTCACTGGACATCGGTTGCCGTCGCGTGACGGAGCGGTTTTTCTCGGCGCTGCCGCCAACGGACAGTGAACTTGCCGCCGCTGGCGTATGGGCGGGCGAGCAGTTCGGGGCTTACTTTGAGGGCCTGCCTGTCGACTTTGAGCGCGCCGAGCGCCTCGTCGCGGTGGGCGGTACCGTTACCACGCTCGTGGCGCTGGTCCACGAACTGGAGCCGTACGACTCGAACTTTGTGCACCTGCGCGAGCTTTCGATGGAGCAGATTTCGGCCGCTATCGAGCGCATGTCTGCGTTGGATGTTGCAGGCATTGCCGCGTTGCCGGGCGTGCAGCCCAAGCGCGCGGGCGTGATCTTGGCTGGCGCCGTGGTGATCCGCGAGCTCATGCGAGCCGGCGGTTACGACATGCTCACCGTAAGCGAGAACAGCCTCCTCGCCGGCATGGCCGCCACCATCAACGAGACTCTCGACGGCGTGACTCCCACCATCGCCTGGACCCCCACTCTCAGCGCCCTCTAAATAAGTTGCGGTGAAATACGGACTAAAATCGCCCTTTCGGGCACCAAACAGTCCCTATTCCACCGCAACTCAACAGCCGGCACCTGGGGACGTTCCTTTTCTGCCGGCACCTGGGGACAGTCCTTGCGGGGCGTCCCTACAGCGCCTATGCCAGCTTGTCGATTTGCCCAATCTCCCAAAGCGGAATATTGACGAGCATGCCCTCGTCTCTATATGCCGCCAGGGAGCTCCTCACGCAACGCTCGAGCTTGAATTTTTCGCAGGCTATTTTCAGACTCTTCGCTTTAAGGTTCTCTGCCGCCTTGACCTCAAGCGGAAGCACGGTTCCCGCATGGTCGATGGCAAAGTCGGTTTCGGCATTGCCAGAGGTAGAGGACCAATACGCGGGAGTTTTGTCCTGGAGCAAAAGCTCCTGCGCGACGTATTGTTCGGTCAGCGAACCTTTGAACTCGGTAAAAACAGCGGATCCGTTAAGAACGATGGCCGGAGAGAGACCGGAGAGCGCTCCGAGGATGCCGGTGTCGATGCAGAACAGTTTGAAGCCCGAGAGGTCTTCGTAGCTCGAGAGCGGCGCCTTTAGAGCGGAAACACGTGGCACCTTATGAACGATTCCGTAGTCCGTGAGCCACTGGAGGCTTTCCTCGAAATCGCGTGCGCGCGCTCCGGGGCGAAGGGCGCCATAGACAAACTTCTTGTTCTCCTTTGCAAGCTGGCCGGGAAGGGATTTCCAAACCAACCTCATGCGCTCGACGATGCGGGCGGGTGCATGTTTGCCAAAATCGGATTCGTAAGCCTCGATGATTTGCTGCTGAAGCCTTCGGGCTTCGATGAAGTCGCGTGTCTCGGCGAAAGCGGAGACAACTTCGGGCATACCGCCGACAACAAGGTATTCCTTGAGCAAGTGTTCGAGCTTTTCGGCAACGTTTGCCAGAAGGTTCATGTCTGCGGCAAGGATGGCATCGGCGAGCGGGTTGCCGTCGACGGCACGAACGAACTCGGCAAACCCCATGGGACGCATGGTGAGCTGGTCGATTTTGCCGACGGGAAATGACTCGTTTTCGCGTCGGAGCGCGAGGCCCATATAGGAACCGGCTGCCACGATGTGGTATTCGGGTGCAAGTTCGTTGAAGTACTTGAGTGAGGTGATCCCGCGTGGCGCCTCTTGGATCTCGTCGAAGATGATGAACGTGTCTGCCGGCGTTACGGTTTGGCCACGTAGGAGTTCTATCTGGGAGATGATGCGCTTGGGGTCGAGGTCCCCATCGAACAGCGAGCGTGTGCTCGGCTCGAGCATAAAGTCAAAACGAATGACGTTTCGATACTGCTGGCTTGCGAATTCGTTAAGAAGCCAAGTCTTTCCTGTCTGGCGGGCTCCCCTAAGCAAGAGAGGTTTGCGATTCGCCCTTGATTTCCAAGCGATAAGTTCACTCATAAGCTGTCGCTGCATATTGCCTCCCAACCCTCTCGGCTAGTATAAGGCCATTTGGTCGTTACCATCGGAAAATGTGCGAGACAACCACGTTTTTCCATCGGAAAATGTGCGAGACAGCCACGTTTTTCCATCGGAAAATGTGTAAATACCAACCTAAGTTGCGGTGGAATAGTTCCTAAATGGGCTGATAAACTGCCAAAACAGGAACTATTCCACCGCAACTTAGAGCCCCGCCGGCGTGTAAAAGAAACGAGCCCGCATCCCTTGGGGACACGGGCTCGCAAGCAATCACATGGTAGGGGCGGTGGGACTCGAACCCACAATCCTTGCGGCGAGAGATTTTAAGTCTCCTGCGTATGCCAATTCCGCCACGCCCCCGTGAGACTAGAAGTCTAGCACAAGCCGTCCGTTACGCGTTGACGGCCATCGAGTGTTGGCCCGACTTCTCCAGGAACTCTTGGAACTTTGCCTCGTCGCCCTTGTTTTGATACTGCAGGGCCAGCAGGTACTCCAAGCGGCAGCGCTTGACCGGGTCGTCGCCGACGTCCTCGAGCATGCGCTCCAGCTCGGGAATGTCGTTGTGGCGCTTGAGGATCATCGTGTCGTACATCAGCTGGCATTCGTGTGCGACCGCTTCGGCCTGACCGCCCTCAAAGCCCTTGATCTCGTGAAGAAGCTCCTTGGCCTTTTTGCGGTCCTCTTGGCCAACATAGTAGTTAAAGGCTTTGATCACCAGGTCGACGCGCTGCATCTTGGGGAGGTTGAGCCCCAGCAGCAGGTCGAACATCTCGCTGGCACGCTCGTGGTCCTCGCGCAGCAGATAGGAGTTCAGGCGCAGGTAGTCGCGGTTGTAGCGTGGGTACAGCATGCTGGTGAGTTTGCCGTCGAGCAAACGATCGAACTCGTCCCACTGCTTGGCAGCCATAAGCTGCTGCAGGCGCTTAAACGTGGTGCGTTTTTTGACGCTAAAGAATACCGACACGGCGATGCAAATAATGACGACGGCGGTCCAGAGGGTGCGGGAATCGGGCATATTGGGGTCCTTAGTCGCTCATAAAGCGAGCGGTATGACAACACGTACTAGATGTATTATACGCAGCGCGCAAGCAAACTAGCATAAAAGCTCATCGAGGCTGAGTGCCATCGCTCGCTGCGGTACACTTACCTAAAGTAAACCATGAAGGGAGACATTACCTATGAAGAAGATCGTTTTGGCTTGCGGTGCTGGCGCTGCTACTTCCACGTTCGTTGCCCAGAAGGTCGCTACCCTGCTCGACGCCAACGGTTATGCCGACAAGTACGAGATCGTGCAGTGCGCCATCTCCGAGGCCAAGGATTACTGCGACGAGGGCGCTGACCTGCTGATCGCCACCACTGTTGCCCCCGAGGGCCTCACCTGCCCGTACGTGAGTGGCGTGCCCTTCATGACCGGCATGAACCGCGTTGCCGCCGAGAAGGCCGTTCTCGACGTCATGGCTCAGTAGGCGCTGACTGCATGAGTGAGCAGAACGCCAACCCGGTAGAGCTCTTTGGTATGCGCGTTGCCCATGTGGGCATTAACGCCACCGACCCGGCAGACGCCCTGGAGATCGCGGAGCTGTTCTCGACGATGATGGGCCTGCCCGTCATCGAGACCCCGGTTTCGTACTTCAACGATTCGCTGGTCGAGATCATGAAGCAGAACGGTCGTGGCACCAAGGGCCACATCGGCTTTGCCGTTAACGACATCGATGCAGCTGAGAAGTGGTTTGCCGAGCGTGGGCTCGAGGTCAACGAAGAGTCGCGCGCGCTGCTGCCCGACGGTGGTACCAAGCTCGTGTACTTTAAGCGCGAGTTCGCCGGTTTCGCCGTGCACCTGTGCCGCGAGTAGCGCACAAGCTGCCATAGCTGGCAAAAAGGGATAGGGCCGCGTGGCCCTATCCCTTTATTTATGCCGAGGGGCTTCCTACCGCGGCAGGCGAATCGTAAAGCGGCTGCCGACGCCCTCGACTGAGGTCACGCCAATGACGCCGCCATGGCTATCGACGATCCACTTGGCAATGGCAAGCCCCAGGCCCGAACCCTGTGCACCGACATCGCGCGCGTTGCCGGCACGGTAGAACCGCTCGAACGCGTGAGCTGCGGATTCCTGGTTCATGCCGATACCCTCGTCCTCAACACTTATGTCGATCGTGCCCATGCCCGCATCGGGTGTTATGTCAAATGTGACGGTCGTTCCCGCACCCGAGTACTTGGCGGCGTTTTGCACGATCACGCGCAGAGCCTGCTTTACGAGTGCCACGTCGACGGGCGCGTCGCAGCGCGGGTCGCTGACAAGCGCGGTGTCGTACGCCAGCCGATATGTGTGCCCGGCATCGATCATCTGCGATCCCTCGCATACCTCGCCGACCAGTGCCGCCAGGTTAGTGTTCGCGCGCCGTAGCACGGTGCGGCCGGCATCGCCGCGCGCCAAAAACAGCAGCTGCTCCACGAGCTCCTGCATATGCTCGCTTTCGGCCTTGAGCGAAGCGATGGACTCTGCCAGCACGTCTGGGTCGTCTTTGCCCCAGCGGTCGAGCATGTTTACGTAGCCCTGAATCACCGCGATGGGCGTGCGCAGTTCGTGACTCGCGTCGTTGACAAAGCGCATCTGCTGCAGCTTGGCCTCTTGCATCTGACGCAGCAGGCGGTTGAGCGCGACCTCGATGCTCGCCAGGTCGGCGTCGCCGGTGGTGACGCTCGGCGAGTCGACGCTTGCGCGCTCGATGGCCTGCTCCAGCGTTTCCATCTTGCCGCCGGAGAGCTGCATACGGCCGAGCTCGTCCACGCGTAAGGCCAGGTCGTTGAGTGGTGCCATGGTACGGCGCACGCGGCGGGCGCCGCCGAGCATGTTGAGCACGCTGATGACCTGCCAACCTACAACAACGATATAGAGGGGCCACAGCGCGGCGAGGTCCTGCGCGAGGGGGAAGGTCTTGGTGGTACGCGCAAGCTCGACGGTATAGGTGAGCGTTGTCAGGTCCCAGCCGCGCGCGGGCGTCAGCGACATGCCGCGAACGGTGGCGCTGGGGATCCATCCCGCGGTAAACGCGCCGTCGGGCAGCGTCTGGTTGTATCCATAGACGAGAATCGCCGCCGCAATCACCACCAGCAACAGATCGAGCCAGACGTAGCTCACCAAGCGGCGCCACATGTAGCTCCAGTTGATGGCGCGGGCGATGGAGGTGACGCGCTTGGTCTCGGCGTTACGCGCGACAGACATAGCCCACCCCGCGCACAGTTTGGATGATGCGGGCACCGCCGGCGTCTTCGATCTTGGCGCGCAGGTGCGCGATGTGTACGTCGACGTTGTTGGTGTCGCCCATGTATTCGTAGCCCAGCGCTTCGTGCGCGATGCGTTCGCGCGTGAGCACGGTCTCGGCATGCGCCATAAGCAGGGCGAGGACATCGAACTCGCGGGCCGTGAGCGCAATGGGCGAGCCGCCGACCGTGACTTCGCGGCGGTCGGGATCGAGCGCGACCGAGCCCACGACGAGCGCGGCGGGGGAGGGCGAGGCGGATGCCTGGGCCGAGCCGCCGGCCAGGGGCATCGCAACAGTACCGGCGCCCGCGCCGCCCACTACGTTCGCCCCGGCACCGACGCCGCCAACGCCCGAAGCCGCCCGCATGGCCTCCGAGCGCTTCAGCGCCACGCGGATCCGTGCGAACAGCTCCTCGATCGCAAACGGCTTGGTCAGATAGTCATCGGCACCGGCGTCAAGCCCGGCCACCTTGTCCATCACGGCATCGCGCGCGGTGACCATAATCACCGGCACATCCTTGTGCTTGCGGACGCGCCGCAGCACCTCCATGCCGTTGAGCTGCGGCAGCAGTACATCGAGCAGAATCAGATCGTAGTCGCGCTCAAGCGCCAGGTCCACGGCGGTGCGGCCGTCGGCGGCGTGCTCCACCTGGTAGCCCTCGTGCTCCAGCTCGAGTGTCACAAAGCGGGCGATTTTCTCCTCGTCCTCTACGATCAGGATTCGTGCCATACGTGCCCCCGTCTGCGATTATTTGTCGTCGTTCAGATTTTGCTTGATGTCGTCCGCGGCGTCGGCGGCGTGATTCATAAGGTTGTTGATGCTGCCGGGCACGTCGCCGTCGCTATCGATGCGGTAGCGCATGCCAAAGAACAGGCCAAGCAGCATCAGCCATATCGTGGCACCCCAGGCAAACAGGGCGACGATGGGAATCAGGATGGGGATGTTGAGGATGATCGCATCGCGGCGCGTGGCGATAAACTTGGTGTCCAGGCTCAGGCGGAAGAGCTTTTTGAGGTACTCCCATACGCTGTCCATCTTCTTGGAGAAGTCGGCCTTTTCGCTCGACTTCTCGTAGGCGGCCTGCGCGGCGACCATCTCGGCTGAGGGCTCATCGACTGGCGCGGACTCGGTGGCGGCGTGCGCCGACGTGGTCTGCGTCTTGCCCTGCGACTCGAGCCAAATGATGGCGTCCAGAACGTTGCCGTCGGCGGCGTCGAGCGCGGCCTTGGCATCGGTGTAGCTCACGTTGCACTTGGTGCGGATGGTTTCAACTTTTTCGAGGTCGTCCATGACCTGTCCTTTCGTTCGATGGGCGCGACGTCAGGCGATCTGCCCGGGCGCGAGCGTTGCGTTCGGCGGCCTGCGTTGCGCGGTGCCGCCCCGCCCTTGGTCGAACTCTATGGTGCAGGTTATAGATTAAGCGATTCTTGAGCCAAGATTAATGTTGGATGAGTTTTTGGGTGGGGCCGAGGCCAAGCGCGCGGGGCGCCCGGAGCTCAGGCGTAAATTTGTGTCCGCACGGCGAGATATACTTTTAATCATGTTGAGGGGCGTGACAGGACAAGGTTGCCCGGCGCCCGCGAAACCAGAGGGGCCGCCGTGCCGCATGGCGCAAACGAGTGGGGTCCCGACGCAAACAGGGGGTCATACGTGCATATCTACGCTATGAGTGACATTCACGGGTGCTTGGACGCCTTTAAGGCATCGCTTTCCACCGTCGACCTCGATGCTGAGGATTCCAAGCTGGTTTTGCTTGGCGATTACTGCGACCGAGGTCCCGATTCGCTCGGGGTCTTCGAGCTCATCATGGACCTGCAAAAGCGGTACGGCGACCGCGTCGTGGCGCTGCGCGGCAACCACGAGGAGATGTTCCTCGAGTACATTGACGAGGTAAACGACCTTAATTTCACGCGGGCATGGATACTTGCCGACAGCAATTTGGCAACGGCCAAAAGTTTCCTGGATGCTGAGGCATTCAAGCACGTTAAGCACCTTTTGAGGCTCAGGAAGTTCGAGGAGGCCTACGCCTATACGGTCGAACGCATGAAGGCCGAACATGCGGACGTCATCGCATGGGTTCGCAAACTCCCTTACTTCTACGAGAGCCCCTTCGGCCAGGTCTTTGTGCACGCCGGCGTTGACGAGGAAGCTGGGGAGGATTGGAAGCTTGGTACGGCTGTCGAGTCGTTAACCATGATGCCGCCCGATTACGTGGGGCGTAAGTTCTATCTGGATGTTATCGCCGGGCACATCAACACCGAGGCGGTCTCGGGCATCACGGGCTACCGCGGTATCTGGACCGACGGGGCCAGCCATTACTACATCGACGGGAACGTAAGTCAGCTCGGCGAGGTCGTCGTGCTGAACTACGATTCGGAGACAGGGAAGTACAGCGGGCCGGGGCTGGAGTAGGTTGGTGGGCGATTATTTGTCTGCTAGTTTACGCAACGCTTCTTCAAGCCATTTATTCATTGCTTGGGTGGAATATCTTTTAATCATCTTTCCTCCCTTTGTGTTAAGGCGAAGATCGGTTTTGCCAGAGCAACCGCAATAAAATTGCAGTACCGTCGTATTCAAGTTCTCATCCCATTTTTTAATATGCTGATACAGACAATGATATTCGTGCTGGTCGTTACTTAAGGCGTGGGCGACATCATAGAGCGCAAGCATGGAGATGAGCGCGTGCCATTGCTGGTTTAATACTTGCTTGCCGCCCTCCTTAGTAAAGGGGTCAAAGGCATCGATTTCTGCTACCGCATCTCTATCGAAGCTGAAGTGGTAATGATGCTGATTGTCGGTGCGGCGTTTTAGCTCGAGATAGAAGACGGCGTCTTCCGTCAACACCTTTTTGTCGCTGTCTTTGCACCATTCATCCCATCTGCCTTCTTTCAGAGCAGATTCCATGGCATCGAGCTCACCGCGGTCAAGTTGATTCAGGGAGACCACTGCGTTGCCCAGCGCGTTGGCGGCGCTGTCTCCACTGCTGTATTTGGATTGTGCCTCGCAAAGATTGCACAGAGTGATAAAGTCCTTGACGTCTATTGGGTCGCTATGTGGCTTTTCAATTGGGGATACGCTGTTGCGCGCGCTGTCGACACGGCTGAAAAACTCCCGAAGATTGTCCAAAACGGCGTGGTTGACTTCGTCCATAGCTGGATTCCTTTCTCATCAGGAAACATGTCTCATTATAGGCATGCTTGCGGTCGTAGCGGCTAGGGGTGCCAGTGCTAGTGAGGGTTCCAGAGAAGGAAGCGGCGCGCCCTCGGGACAGCAAAGAATCAAGGTCTAATACTTTTCCCGAGAAGTGAACGAGCTAAATCGGACCCCTGAAACATCGACACTTTAGAGGTGCCGTTTCCTGCGGTTTCGGTACTGGAATCCTGCGATTTTGCCGACGAAAAATGTAGATGCTTCAGGGGTCCTAAAACAGACGTTCACTTCGCGGAAAAGTATTAGACCTCGATAGCGGGGGATGGGGTGCCGGTGCAAAACGGCGTCAAGGGTTGGTCGAGCAGGCGGTTTCTCCATTGATGTCCGCACGACATGTGACACTTATCTTGTCGCCCTGCTCTGCCGCGGCGGCATGTACCCAAACAACGGTCCTCTAAGGAGTTCGATATTGATGAGTGACAACACCAAGCATCTCGCAAAGAAGTGCGTCAAGGACGCGGGGCCGTGCCTCGCGCTGTGCCTTGCCGGCGCAGCGGTCGCGCTGCTGGCTGTTCTGGGGCCGTTCGACGTGCTCCGAAGCGCCGTCTCTCTGCACGTTTGCATGGCCCTTGCCGGCGCCATGATGACCGGCGGCGTGCTCGATCTGGTTTTTTGGGTGCTTGACCCGTTTGGATGGAAGAACGAGGGGTAAGCCCCAAAGGATGGAAGGGCTGGAACGGTTGGCCTAGTGATCGTGCAGAATGCGGGCTAGCGACTTACAGGGAAGTGGTGATCCGATGACGGTCTATGTGACGGGCGATGTTCACGGCGGCGTCGACATGCAAAAGCTGCGCGACTGGGAGCTTGGGGATAGTCTGACGAGCGACGACTATCTCATCATCGCGGGCGACTTCGGCTTTCCATGGGATTTCTCTGCCGAGGAATGTGCCGACATCGCCTGGCTGGAGTCGCGGCCCTATACCGTGCTGTTTGTCGATGGTAACCACGAGCGCTTCGACCATTGGGCGGAGCGTCCCATGGAACTGTGGCACGGTGGGCTGACGCAGCACCTGTCGGATACCTCTCCCATACGGCGCCTGACGCGCGGCGAGGTTTTTGAACTCGATGGCTCAACGATCTTTACCATGGGCGGCGCCACGAGCGTGGACAAGGAATATCGCATTCCGTATTCCAGCTGGTGGCCGCAGGAGTTGCCGGACGAGCGCAACTTTGAGGAGGCGCGGACAAAGCTCGACAGCGTGGGCTGGAAGGTCGACTACGTGATCACCCACACCTGCTCCACGCGCATGTTGTCGCCCACGCTCTATCCGGCGCCCGGCTGGAATTATCCCGATGTCGATCGACTCACCACGTTTTTTTGACGAGCTGGAGGACCGTCTGGACTACAAGCGCTGGTACTACGGGCATTTTCATCGCGACGCCAACCCGGCCGAGCGCCACACCGTGCTCTACGACTGCATCGTTCGCCTGGGCGACGAACTCCAGCCCTGGGATGTTGCGTAGCGGCAAGGCGTTTGGCTACTCGGCCGTTACGGTGATGTTCTCCCGGTGTGCGCGGATAACGTCCCAGCTAAAGTGCTCGACCAGTTGCTCGGCGGTGCGCGGCGTGGTGTCCGGCGCGATGCCTGTTTGCCCGGCGAGCCAGCCCAGCAGTGCCTCGGGTGCGCCAAAGCGGGTGCGGAGCTCGCCCAGGTCCTGGTCGCGGTCGCGCTTGGAAAGGCGGCGGCCGTCCGGCGACATGAGCAGCGGAATGTGCGCGTAGTGCGGTGTGGGAAGTCCCAGCAGATGCTGCAGGTAGATTTGGCGGGGCGTGGAGCCCAGCAGATCGCATCCGCGCACGACCTCGGTGACGCCCATGGCAGCGTCGTCGACCACCACGGCTAGCTGGTAGGCAAAAACGCCGTCGCTGCGGCGCACCAAAAAGTCACCGCATTCGGTGGCGAGTGCTTCGCATTGGGCTCCGTACGTGCGGTCCACGAATTCGATCACGTCGCTGGCGAGGTCGTCGACGGTGGGCACGCGCAGGCGCGTGGCCGGAGCACGCAGGGCACTGCGGCGGGCGACCTCTTCGGCCGAAAGGCCTCGGCAGGCGCCGCGGTAGATGGGCGTGCCGTCGCTGGCGTGCGGCGCGCTCGCGGCGTGGAGTTCGGCACGCGTGCAAAAACAGGGATAGGTGAGGCCGGCGTCTTGCAGCTTGCGCAGGGCGTCCTCGTACAGATCCAGGCGATCGTGCTGGTAATAGGGGCCTTCGTCCCACTCGAGCCCCAGCCAGGTCAGATCGTCAATCAGTTGAGCGGCAAGTTCCGGGCGCTTGCAGCGATCGTCCAGATCCTCGATGCGCAGCACGATGCTGCCGCCTTGGCTGCGGGCTGAAAGCCACGCGCACAGGCAGCTGAACACGTTGCCCAGGTGCATGCGGCCCGAGGGCGACGGGGCGAAGCGGCCCACGACGGGCGCGAGGGCGGGGGCGAGCTTGCTGTTGGGCGCCGTCGACGTGGCCACAGCGGGCGTTGTTATGTTGCGTGCGTTGATGTCCATGCGGACGAGTATAGCGCGGGGCGCGGTGGGGGAGACGCTGCCGCGGCCTGTAAGTTGCCGAGGCCGCGCGTTGCGCGTGCCGGACCACCGGCTCGACAGCTCGATCGCCGCCCGCCAGCCTAACCCCTCAAACGACAGAAACCCCGGCAGCTCTTCGCAACTGCCGGGGTTTCCGCGGAAAAGGGGGACATGATCCTCGAGCGAACGGCAAAGGGGCAAACCGTTTTCGCTCAACTGCTTTATGCCCCTCGGCTGGCGGCTCAGTCAGCGCATGCCGCGCCCACACAAAGCCGCTACACCTGTGACGGAGCTGTGAAGTGGTATCTATTGCTGGCGCAGGCCATGCCAAGGGTGCCCCTAATGACTGGTCATTTAAGAACGTCCCCAATGACTGGCTGTTGGGGTGCGGGTGTGACTTTCATCCCGTTTGGCGCTCCGGTCGCCTAGATATTCGTCATGCGTACCCGCAAACGTGGGACAATGGCGCTGTTGGTTTTACAGACAAAGGATGTGCCTATGAACACCCTCGCCGCCAAAGTCAGCCGGCAGCGCCACCTGTTTGCGCGATTCGCTTCCGTCTGCGTGCTCGTCGCGCTTGCGTTGTTGCTGCTGCCTGTCGCCGCGCACGCCGACGGCTACTCCATGACCCAAACTTATATCAGTGCCACGGTCGAGGCCGATGGATCACTGACCGTTGTCGAGGGACGCCAGTTTGATTTCGACGACGACATCAACGGCGTGTTTTGGGAGATCAATACGGGTACCAACCAGCAGGGCGGCACGGCGGGCGTCGGTGTGCTGAGTGTCGAGGAAGAGGACACCGCGTTTAACAAAGTCGATAGCGCGAACAAGGGCGATTCTGGCGTCTACACGGTCGAGCAGACCGGTGACGGCGTAAGGATTAAGGTGTTCAGCCCCCACGAGAGCGGCGACAGCGCGATCTATTACGTGAGCTACACCATGACCGGTGCGGTTATGAACTGGGCCGATACCGCCGAGCTCTACTGGAAGTTCGTGGGCGACGGCTGGTCTGCGGATTCCGACGATGTCGAGATGGAAGTGCGCTTCACAAATGCCGCTACCGGGACGGCGGCCGTCAAAGGCGATAACTTCCGCGCATGGGGCCACGGTCCGCTGACGGGCGACGTGTCGCTCGATGAGGACGAGCCCATGGTCACCTATACCATTCCCTGCGTGCATCAGGGCGAATTCGCCGAGGCACGCATCGCCTTCCCCAGCGACTGGGTGCCGCAGCTTGCCGCCTCGGGCGAAGAGCGCATGTCAACGATCCTGAGCGAAGAGAAGGAATGGGCCGACGAGGCTAACGCCCGCCGCGCTCACGCTCGCATGATCGCCAATGCACTTGCCGTGCTAAGTGTTGTTGCGGCGGTGGCCTTTACCGGCACAATCGTTGTGCTCAAGCTGCACAAGCGCAAGCCCAAGCCGCTTTTCCAGGACGAATATTTCCGCGATGTGCCTTCGGCCGACCATCCCGCCGTGCTTTCGGTCCTCATGAGCTGGAACGAGGTGCCCGTTCAGGCATATATTGCCACGCTCATGAAGCTCACTGACGACCGTGTGATCAAGCTGGAGCGGGCGACCGTGACCAAGGCCAAGAAGGGTCTGTTGGGGCGTGAAAAAGAAGAGCAGACGTATCGCGTGACGGTGAGTGATGCGGGCTGGAAGTCGGCCAAGGGCATTGACCACATGGTGCTCAAGGTATTCTTTGCCGGTGCTAAGCCTGACGAGAACGGCGATCGCTCGCGCACGTTCGACGAGCTGCAGCACTACGTCAAGCAGCACGCTACACCCGTGGGTGATAAGCTCGAGGACTATCAGAACACCGTTAAGGGCAAGCTGGCCGATAGCGAGTACGTTGCCTCGGACGGCATTGTTGCAATGGTGTTTTGCCTGGTTCTTGGTATCCTGATTGCCTTTGTTCCCGTGGGATCCATCTTCTTTACCGATGGCGCACAGGCGAACATTACCGTCGCGGTTATCTCGGTGCCGATTGTGCTGGTGGGTATCGGCGTGGGCCTTACGTTCCGCCGCTTTACGCCGGAGGGCGCCGAGGTGGCGGCTCGCTGCAAGGCACTTAAGCATTGGCTCGAGGACTTCACGCGTCTAAAGGAAGCCGTCCCCGGCGATCTGGTGCTGTGGAACAAGCTGCTGGTGATGGGCGTTGCCCTGGGCGTTTCGAAAGAAGTGCTGCGACAGCTGGCCGAGGCCGTGCCTGCGGACCTGCGCAACAGCGACGATTTCTACGACAACTACCCCTGCTACTGGTGGTACTACCCTCATTACGGTATCGAGTCTCCGCTCGATTCGTTCGATGACGTGTATCACGAGACCATCCGCGAGCTGGCTTCGAGTTCCGATAGCTCGAGCGGCGGCAGCGGCGGCGGCTTTTCCGGTGGCGGTGGTGGCGGCGTCGGCGGAGGCGGCGGCGGAACGTTTTAGCGAGCGCTTGCTTTGGGGTGGACCTTTCTGGGCGGTTGCCAGGGAAGATCCATCCCATTTTTGTGCGTCGAAACGGGCCATACTTTCCGCTGCGGACCTTCGCGCAAGGGGCAGTGGGCAAAAAATGCCAAATATGAGTACTGTTGCCTAGATTGTCGCATTTGTTTGTACTAAAGAATGGACTCCTAACGAGATTATTTCTCGTTAGGAGTCCATTTTATTGTACATTTGAGGAAATACGTTAGCTCGTCTGGCTGACTACCGCGTCTAAAAGCTTCAAAAATGCCCCGAATCGCTGCTACTAAAAAGGTAACAGTACTCATATTTGATGTTTTTTGTCCACAGCCATTTGTAAACCCCTAGATAGCGACCTTAAGAAGGGCTTTGTCGGTCGTTTTGATCAAGACTGTCCCCAGCGACTAGGTGTGGCTGCTGCCAAGGAGTGTCCCGGGGTGCCGGCACAAAGGGAACGTCCCTAAATGACTAGGTATGGCTGCCGGGTTTAGGCTGTTAGGTCGAGTTCGTAGAGGAAGCTTTCGCGCGGCATGTCGTGACGGCGCTCTTCGCGGTTGGCGCGGTGCGTGGCCGTGCGCTTAAAGCCGTGCAGCTCGTAGAACTTCCACGAGCAGTTGGAGTCGGTGTACAGGTGCGCCCTCGTCGCTCCAAGTGAGGACAGGTGCGAGACGGCGGCATCGAGCAGAACCGTGCCAACGCCCAGGCCATGGACATCGCGATCCACGGCAAGCAGCGTGACCTCGTTGTCGTGCGGCAACGGGCTGCTCTCGAGCAGGCGGTTGTTGGTTCGGATGGTTGCGCGCACAAACGAGAGATACTCGGCGCAGGCATCGGGCTCCAGCTCACGCATCTGCGATAGCAGCGCGCGTTCGGTATCCATCCAATGCTCGTTGATAGTGGCGCCGGAGCTCTGTCCCGCACGCGCGAGCGAAATGCCACGCGCCTGACCGTCGATTACGGCAACCTGTGAAAACGTCGACGACGAAAGGCAGTAGGCGAGGTCGCACGCGGCCTCAAGGCGGTTGTACTCATCGTTATCCGAATTGTTATGCCAAAGCTGCTGCAGAATCAGCGCGATGGCGTCGAAGTCTTCGGTATCAAACGGTCGGTAGAGAACCCGCGAGACCATGGTGCCTCTTTCTTTTGCGGATGCATATCGAGCACAGTTCTACCATGCCATTGGCATCTAATTATGGTGCCCCTGTGTTCCATGAACTCACCGTGCCCGGTGCCATGCCCATCCCCTCCGCTCGCAAACTTTTTCTGCACATGCGCCCGTTGCGGGGTGCATCGATGCGCTCGATGCGCTACATTAAATCAGTATTTTCAATGCCGCTGCGCGAGCGCTGCAGATCGACGTATCACCGACTCACAGAGCACGGCGGCGTACCAGACAGGAGGACTGCATGGGATCTGATGTGAAGATCGCACGCGCGTTGATCTCGGTTACCGATAAGACGGGCGTCGTCGATTTCGCACGGACGCTGGTTGACGACTTTGGCGTCGAGATCATCTCTACGGGCGGCACGGCTCGTGCCATCGAGGACGCGGGCGTTCCCGTAACCCCCATCGAGGAGTTCACGGGCTATCCCGAGATGATGGACGGCCGCGTTAAGACCCTGCATCCCAAGGTTCACGGCGCGCTGCTGGCCCGCCGCGATTCCGAGCAGCACATGCAGGAGGCCGCTCAGCACGGCATTAAGCTGATCGACCTGGTCGTCGTCAACCTGTACGAGTTCGAGAAGACCGTCGCCAACCCCGAGGTCACCTTCGCGGATGCCATCGAGCACATCGACATCGGTGGCCCCTCCATGCTGCGCTCTGCCGCCAAGAACGCCACAAGCGTTACCGTCATTTCCGACCCTGCCGACTATGATGCCGTCCTGGCCGAGATGCACGAGACCGGTGGCTGCACCACGCTTTCCACCCGTCGTCGCCTGCAGGTGAAGGTCTACCAGACCACCGCCGCCTACGACACGGCTATCTCCCGTTGGCTTGCCGCCCAGGCAAGCGACGTGGCGGATACCTCTGCCAAGCTCGAGATCTCGTTGGAGAAGGTCGACGACCTGCGCTATGGCGAGAATCCTCAGCAGAAGGCTACGGTCTACCGCTTTGCCGAGGGCTGCGAGAACACCGCGAGCTCGCAGTTCCCGCTCGTTGGCTCCGAGCAGATCCAGGGCAAGCCGCTCAGCTACAACAACTATCTGGATGCCGATGCCGCTTGGAACCTGGTCCGCGAGTTCGACGAGCCGGCCTGCGTGATCCTCAAGCACCAGAACCCCTGCGGTTCCGCCGTTGCCGAGGACATCACGGCTGCCTACGACCGAGCTTTTGCCTGCGATCCCAAGAGCGCCTTTGGCGGCATCATCGCCTGCAACCGCGAGGTTCCCTATGAGCTGGTCGAGCACTTTGCCGATCAGAACAAGCAGTTCGTCGAGGTCATCATCGCCCCGAGCTACACTGCCGAGGCGCTCGAGCGCATGGCCAAGCGCCCCAACCTGCGCGTGCTGGCCACCGGCGGCGTGGACCACGGCGCCCAGGTGGAGCTGCGCTCCATCGACGGCGGCATGCTGGTGCAGGAAGTCGACCACGTGACCGAGGATCCCACGACCTTTACGTTCCCCACCGACCGCAAGCCCACCGACGCCGAGATGGCCGAGCTCGAGTTTGCCTGGAAGGTCTGCAAGGGCGTCAAGTCCAACGCCATCCTGGTCTCCAAGGGCAAGGCCGGTATTGGCATGGGCCCGGGTCAGCCCAACCGCGTTGACTCTGCGCTGCTTGCCTGCGAGCGCGCCGAGGACTTCTGCGAGCGCGAGGGCGTGGAGAAGGGCGGCTTTGCCTGTGCAAGCGACGCGTTCTTCCCGTTCCGCGACAACGTCGACGTGCTTGCCGCGCACGGCGTGACCTGCATCATCCAGCCCGGCGGCTCCAAGCGTGACGACGAGAGCATCCAGGCCTGCAACGAGCATGGTATTGCGATGGTCTTCACGGGCGCCCGCCACTTCCGCCATTAAGTAGGGAGGTGGCGCTGCGGCTTGCCCAGCCACCGCACCTTGCCGCTCATTCGTCGCTCGCGTACCCAAGTACGCGTCGCTCCTCTTTCACGGCAATCTGCGGCACCTGGGCAACCCTCGCCGACCTGTTAGGTTGACTGGGGAGGATGGGATGTTATCTCGTCCCTTGGACTGGCCTCGCTTCTAAAATAATCTCTGCAAAAGACGGTCGCTCCGTTTGGAGGGCCGTCTTTTTGGTATAAGAGGACGGAATGACTAACACGAAAGGTACAACCATGCCCCAGATTGATGATGCCGAGCTGTTTGGCAATGCCGAGGATCAGCGTGCGTACGAGGACTTTTGCGCCAATCAGGAGGCGGTCGAGAAGTTTACGCTCGACAAGCCCGCGCTTGTCTGCCGTTGGCGCATGTCCAATAAGAAGGTGCCCATGCTCAACCGCCACATTCGCGCACTGTCCGAGCGCTTGGTGCAGGGCGAGCCGCTTACCCATAACATGCTCAGCTGGGCCAAGCAGCACGTTGAGTGGTCGCTTGCCGAGGGCGATTACACCGCACGCGACGGCGTGCTCATGCTGGTGGTCGACGTCAACGGCAACGCCGCCATGACGGTGGGGGAGTACGAGCCGCTAACCGATACGTCGGCCAAGGCGCTACGTGCCCGCTCCGCCGAGGCCCGCTCCGAGGCCGACGAAACCGGCGTGGCGCCCGAGCTGCTCGCCGCCGTCGATAACGGCGAGCTTGCCTTTGTGGCGCCAGCGGACGAGTGCCTGTGCGGCACGGCGACGCTCATTGAGCAGCTGGCCCAGACCAAGGGCATCCCGGTCGCGCGCGTAGATATTCCCGCACAGCTCAAGGGCGCCTTGTTCCTGGTGAGCGACGAGCACGGCGTGGTCCCCGCAACCGAGGCCGACGCCGCCGAGGCCGACGCCGCCACGGTCGCCTTCTTCGCCGAAGGCTACGAAAAGCTCCGTGCCCGCCGCTAAATGATGTTTCTGGGACGGGGATTAAAAACTCATTTAATCCCCGTGCTCGTCGCGAGCGAGAGGCAAGCCTCTGCCACTCGCGAACAGTTCTGTCACTTTGGTGCCGCGTGAGGCGCGTATCTGCGGATCCGCGGTCATAATGGGGCAAGACAACCAAGAGGGGGGGCGGAATCCATGGCGCTAATCTATATCGTTGAGGACGACGAGCCCATTCGTCGTGAGCTTATCGACATCCTTGCCCGCGCCGGGTTTGAAATCGAGGCCTGCGAATCGTTTGAGCATGTCTCGCGCGATATTCTCGCTGCCGCGCCCGACCTGGTGCTGCTCGACCTCACACTTCCCGTCAAGGACGGCCAGCATATCTGTCACGAGGTTCGCCGCGAATCCGAGGTTCCCATCATCGTCCTCACGTCGCGCACGACCGAGATCGACGAGGTCATGGCCATGACGCTCGGCGCGGACGACTTTGTTTCCAAACCCTACAGCGCCCGTGTGCTCGTGGCGCGCATCAACGCACTGCTGCGTCGCACCGCGGCGGCAGGCGAGCGCAGCACACTTGTCCACAAGGGGCTGGAGCTCGACCTCGCCCGCTCCATGGTTACCAACACGCAAACCGGCACTAGCACCGAGCTCACCAAAAACGAGCTGCGCATCCTCTCACTGCTTCTGAGCCGCGCGGGCAAGATTGTTTCGCGCTCGGCCATCATGCAGGACCTGTGGGACTCCGACGCCTTCGTGGACGACAATACGCTCACCGTCAACATCAACCGCCTGCGCACCACGCTCGAAAAAATCGGCATCAAGGGGTATTTGACAACGCACCGCGGCCAAGGCTATTCGGTCTAGGGGCCGGCTATGTCGTTTGGCAAGTTCTTTAAAGACGCGCTGCTTCCCGTCGCCGTGTGGACGTGCGGCGTGCTGCTGAGTTGCTTTGTGCTGACGGTCGCCGGTGCACCCGTCTCTATCGTGGTCGTGGCGGTCGGCGTGTCCTTTATCTTTGGCATGCTCGGCATCGTGATCGAATACGCGCGCCGTCGTCGTTTCCTGCGCCAGCTGGAGCGTGCGGCAGAGGAGCTCGAGAGTCCCGCATGGGTGCAGG